>Ga0315901_10001010_pt1 | contig 40795 bp, 42 predicted proteins | sample LakEriMetagenome_10_FD_203761 | JGI IMG/M metagenome (GOLD analysis project Ga0315901, IMG submission 203761) | Freshwater fungal communities from buoy surface, Lake Erie, Ohio, United States - Buoy 2 MA116 | ecosystem: Environmental > Aquatic > Freshwater > Lake | place: USA: Lake Erie, Ohio...
CGCTGGCCCTGGCTGCGCTTGCCGCCGAGACCGGCTATTCGCCAACGCACTTTCAGCGCGTGTTTACGCGCCACACCGGCCTCTCGCCTGCGGCCTATGCCCGCGCCCTGATGCAGGAGCGGGCGGCCGAGGCGCTGACCGATGAGGGTCGTGTGACCGATGCTATCTACGCAGCCGGCTATTCCGCGCCGAGCCGCTTTTATGACAACAATCGGGACAAGCTGGGCATGACGCCTTCAGCCTGGGCGAATGGTGGCAGAGGGGTGACGATCCATTGGGCAGTGGTCCCAAGCTCACTGGGCCTGCTGCTGGTTGCAGCGTCTGACAAGGGCGTCTGTCGTCTGTCCTTCAATGAAGGCCGCGAGGCGCTAGAGGCGCGATTCCCCAATGCTAAGCTGGTCGAGGGCGGAGCCGAGTTCGCGGCTCTGCTGCAACAGGTCATTGCCGCAGTCGAAGCCCCAGGCGACTTCGCCCATATCCCGCTCGACGTGAAGGGCACGGCCTTTCAGGAAGCAGTGTGGCAGGAACTGCGTCGAATTCCCGCAGGCGAGACCCGAACCTATGCGCAACTTGCGGCAGCTGTCGGCCGACCCAAGGCGGTGCGGGCGGCCGGCAGTGCCAATGGCGCCAACAATGTGGCAGTGTTGATCCCATGCCATCGGGTGATCGCTACCGGCGGCGGTATGGGCGGCTATGCCTATGGATTGGAGATCAAGCGCAAGCTGCTTGCCCGCGAAGGGGCGATTGACGAGGACTTGCTCTAGTGTATTGATAGGATAACACAGTCGGGGGTGCCATGCCGGAGCCTGAACTTGTTACACCGTCGCTCGCCAGGCGGATCGTGGCCCATCCGCTCAGCCTGCTAGTGATCGGTTTCGTGCTGATGGTCGCAGTGGGCGGGGCTGGGTCGCTGGGGCTCAATAAGCTGGTTGAAGCTTTCGATGTAGAACGAAATTCCCCGGTCCGATTGCTCGGTGCCTTGATTCTCGCCGCGCTTTTCATTGCCGCTTACAAGGGTTTCAAGCGCTGGATCGAGCGAGCACCCGATCGCGAATTGGACTTTGCCGGGGCGGGTCGGGAACTGGGGTTGGGGCTGGCGTTCGGGGGCGGGCTTTTCGCCATCATGACCGGCATTGTTGCTCTACTGGGCGGATTTGAGGTTCTGGGCCTACGCGGATTGGGTGCGCTTTGGTCGATGCTGGCGCTGGCTGTCTTCAGCGGCGTGTTTGAAGAAATCCTGCTTCGCGGGATTGTCTTCCGTCAGATCGAGGCCTGGCTCGGATCCTGGATCGCGCTGGCCACATCTTCCGCCCTGTTTGGCGTTCTGCACATTGGCAACCCTGGCGCTACCTGGTTTTCCAGCCTGGCTATCGCGATCGAGGCCGGGATCCTGCTCGGTGCGGCCTATATGCTGACCCGGCGGCTGTGGTTGGCGATCGGCATCCATGCCGCCTGGAACTTCACGCAGGGCTGGGTCTTCTCGGTTCCGGTTTCGGGTGGCGAGGCTCCGTTGGGCCTGCTGATTACGCGTCGGGTCGGACCGGACTGGCTGACCGGGGGGGATTTCGGGCTCGAAGCCAGCGTCGTGGCGATGGTCGTCGCCACGCTGGCCGGGCTGTGGTTGCTATGGCAGGCGGTGCGTGTGGGGCAGGTCGTGCCAGCCCCTTGGCAGCGATCTAGCTGAGCATGGGCGCCATGCCGGGTTCTGCCTTGGCCATGGCTCGCTGATAGGCCGGCCGCTCGCCAATCTGCTTCGTCCAGCGGGCGATGTTGGGGAAGGCATCCAGCGTGGCTCCCCCGAACGCGCGCGAAGTGGTGAGGTTGAAGCCCATCATGATGTCAGCCAGCGTCAGGTTGCGGCCGCCGAAGAACTCGCTGTCGCCCAGCCGGGCCTCGGTCATGGTCCAGGCCTTGGCCACCCGGTCCGCCACGAAGGGCGGTGCGGCGCCAGCCCCAAGCGATTGGGCGACAAGGCCCATCATGCCGTTGGTCATGAAGGTGGCGTTGGAAAAGTGGAACCAGAACAGATGGTCGGCGAAATCCGGGTCGTCGACACCGGGGGACAGGCGCGATCCGCCATACTTGCGGTCGATATATTCGCAGATCGCCCCGCTTTCACCCAGCACCAGGTCGTCATCGGTAATGACGGGCGCGATCCCCATCGGGTGCAGAGCCTTGTACTCGTCGGGCGCGAGGCGGTTGTCTTCGCGGCGAGTGTAGAGCTTCAGATCGTAATCGATCCCCAGCTCCTCGCACAGCCAGACGATCCGTTCGGACTGGGAAATGCGCAGGTGGTGGACGGTCAGCATGGGGCTCTCCTCAGTTGTTCTGGTCTGTTGACTCGCGGCGCGCCCAGCCGGGTTCGGCGCCGGTCAATTGCTGCAGGAAGGCCTCGGCGCTGGCAAGGTATTCCACACGCTTGTCTTCGCTCATCCGCCGCCAGGTGGCATAGGGGTTGGCAAGGCGGGGGTTGCGGCCCAGCTTGTCCGCGTTCCGGTCGAGGAAGTGCCAGTAAAGCGCGTTGAACGGGCAGGCGTCCGGTCCGGTCTTGATTTTCACTTTGTATCGGCAGGTGCCGCAGTAGTTGCTCATCCGGTCGATATAGGCCCCGCTTGCGGCATAGGGTTTGGAGGCCAGGCGGCCGCCATCCGCAAACAGCGCCATTCCGGCCACATTGGGCAGCTCTACCCAGTCAAAGGCATCGGCATAGACCACCAGGAACCAGTCGGCGACCTCCTGCGGCCTGATCCCGGCGAGCAGAGCGAAGTTGCCAAGCACCATGAGCCGTTGGATGTGGTGGGCATAGGCATTGTCGCGCGTGGTGCGGACGCAATCGGCGAGGCAGGCCATTTCCGTCTCGCCAGTCCAGTAGAAGTCGGGCAGCGGACGAGTGGCCTCCAGGAAGTTGTCGCCGGCGAGGCCCGGCATTTCCAGCCAGTAGACCCCGCGGATGTACTCGCGCCAGCCGATCAGCTGGCGGATAAATCCCTCGACTGCGGCAAGTGGCGCACGGCCAGCAAGGTACTCGGCTTCGGCCCGGCGCGAGAGGTCGACTGGGTCGAGCAGGCCGAGGTTGATCGCTGGGGAGAGCACGGCGTGGAACAGGAAATCTTCCCCGCCCACCATCGCGTCCTGCCACTGACCGAAGCTGGGGAGCCGGTCACGGAAGAAGGCTGTGGCCGCCTGCTCCGCCTCTGTCGCAGTGACGGGCCAGTTGAAGCGTTGAAGCGACCCAAAGTGTCGGGCAAAACGATCGCCGACCATGTCAATGACTTCTGCGGTTATGGCATCCGCGGGAAAAACAGGCTGGGCAGGGCCGGTTAGCCCGGCGGGTGGACCCGAGCGATTCTCGGCATCATAGTTCCACTTGCCGCCAACCGGATCCTTGCCGTCCATCAGGATGCCGGTCCGTCGCCGCATCTCGCGGTAGAAGAACTCCATCCGGAGCTCCTTGCGGCTTGCCGCCCAACCGGCGAACTCGTCGCGCGAGCACAGAAAGCGGCTGTCGGAAAGAATTTCGACCGGGCAGCCGGCGAAGGTTTGCCAGTCGAGCATGGCCTGCTCGACCCGCCAATCGCCGGGCTCGACCACGCGAATTCGGGTGGCCTCATGGCGCTGCGCCGCACGGATCAGTTCGCCGGTGAAGCTGCCGGTGTTATCCGGATCATCAAGCCTGACATAGTCAACGCGCCAGCCTGCTGCGCGCAGTTCGGCCGCGAAATGGCGCATGGCCGAAAAGATCAACGCAATCTTGGCCTTGTGATGGCGGACATGCGTTGCCTCTTCCGTCACTTCCATCATCAGCACGACGGTACTGGCCGGATCGCAGCCCTGCAGGCTCGCAATTCGGTGTGAAAGTTGGTCGCCCAACACGGGCACGAGCATGGTCATACGAACGAATAGGGATCGATATCGACCGCTACGCGCACGCCCTGCGGGAAGTTCAGTGTACCCAACCACTGCCGGATGATGTCCTGCAATTGCGCGGATCGCCGGGCGTTAATCAGCAGGCGATAACGATAACGCCCGCGCAGCAGGTTGAGCGGGGCCGGAGCCGGGCCGAGGATCAGCACGTCGGGTACATTGGGCCGTGCCCCGCCAATGGCTCGGGCGGCCTCGCGGGCCTCTGCTTCATCCTCGCTCGAGACGATGATCGCGGCCCAACGCCCAAACGGCGGCGCCCCGGCGTCGCGCCTTGCCTCAGCCTCGGCGGCATAGAACGCTTCGCGGTCACCGGCGGCAAGCGCGGCGATCACGGCGGCTTCGGGATGGCGGGTCTGGATTAGCACTTCACCTGCCTTTACGCCCCGCCCGGCCCGGCCGGCTACCTGGGCTATCTGCTGGTAAGTGCGTTCTGCAGCACGCAGATCGCCGCCTTCGAGCCCCATGTCGGCATCGATCACGCCGACCAGGGTAAGCTCGGGAAAGTGATAGCCCTTTGTCACCAGCTGGGTGCCAACGATCACGTCTACCGTGCCGCCCTCGGCCTGGGCAACAAAGTCCGCAATCCGCTCCGGCGTGTTGAGGGTGTCGGAGGTGGCAATAACAATCCGGGCGTCGGGAAACAGCTCCTGCACCTCATCGGCGATGCGTTCAACACCGGGACCGCACGCCACGAGGCAGTCGGGCGTATGGCATTCCGGGCAAGCATCCGGCACTTCGGCTGCGTGGCCGCAATGATGGCAGGCCAGCCGCCGCGACAAGCGGTGCTCAACCAGCCAGGCCGAGCAATTGGGGCACTGGAAGCGATAGCCGCAATGGCGGCATAGCGTCAGCGGGGCATAGCCGCGGCGATTGAGGAACAGCAGCGATTGTTCGCCGCGCTCCAGCCGTTCCTGCAGCGCCTTGACCAGCGAAGGTGCCAGCCAGTGCTGCCGAGGCGGCTCATCCTTGCGCAGATCGATCACTTCAATGTGGGGCAGGCTCGCCCCGCCGAAGCGGCTGGGCAGGTCGATCTTATGATAGACCCCGGCTTCGGCCAGCTGCAGCGATTCGAGCGCCGGTGTGGCACTGGCCAGGATCACCGGAATTCCTTCGAACCGCGCGCGGATCACGGCCACGTCGCGCGCGTTATAGCGCACCCCGTCATCCTGCTTGAAGGAAATCTCGTGTGCCTCGTCCACTACGATCAGCCCGAGCTGCCTGAAAGGCATGAACAAGGCCGAGCGGGCGCCGACCACCACTTGCGCATCCCCTGAAACGATAGCCCTCCAGGCGCGCCGTCGCTCGCTTTGCTTGAGGCTGGAATGCCACAGCACCGGGGGAACGCCGAACCGCGCTTCGAACCGGCGTAAAAAGTTTTCAGTGAGGGCAATCTCGGGCAGGAGCACCAGCACCTGCTTGCCAAGGCGCAGGGCTTCGGCAATCGCCTCGAAATAGCACTCGGTCTTGCCCGATCCGGTTACCCCATCGAGCAGGAAGGTCTGGAACCCGCCAGCATCGACTGCTGCAACAAAAGTGTCGGCGGCGGCCTGCTGTTCGTCCGACAGGTCGGGTTGGGCATGATCGGGCCAGGCGCGGGGGTAGGGGCGGTCCAGATCGACGGTGATCGGCTCCAACAGTCCTGCATTGACCATCCCGCGCAGCACGCCCTCGGACACGCTGGCCAAGTCGGCCAGTTCGCGGATCGAGGCTTGCTCGCCCTGCAAGGCATCGAGCGCGGCGGCCCGCTGCGGCGTGAGCCGGGCTGGTTCATGGCCGGTGAGACGGTACTCGGTCGTCGTGCCACCTCCTCGCAGCGCCGCCATTGATCCCAGCATCATCCGCGCGACGGCATTGAGCGGCGCGCAGTAGTAGTCTGCGGTCCATTCGATCAACCGCCGCAGCGGTGCAGAAATGGGCGGCACCGGCAGCACTTCGAGCAGGGCGCGGAGCTTGTTCTCCGGAACTTCCGCGGCCTCCAGCCGTTCGGGTTCCCAGACGATGCCAAGCACCTGCCGCGGCCCTAGCGGAGCGATGGCCAAGCTGCCCGGCTCGACTGCCATTCCCGGCGGAACGCGATAGTCCAGCACCGACAAGACGGGATTGAAAACAAGGAGTCGGGTGCGGTTCATCTGGACGGCTATATGCAGACCGCTTGCGGCAGGCGGCAAGTGCTGCACAGCCATAGGAGTGCATCATGGCCCAAGTTTCTTCGTTAACCCCCAGCCGGCGCGCCTTTTTAGCCGGTACCTCGGCGGCGGCCTTGCTGGCGTTGCCCGCCTGCAGTTCGATGGGTGGGATCAGCTTTACCGAGGCGATCCGCCGGCTGTTGGTGCTGTCGAGCGAGCGGGCCTTTGCGCGCCTTACTGCGCCGGATGGCTATTGGGACAATGCCGTGGAGCGGATCGGCCTGGACCGGTTTCTGGGCGCGCGGGGTGATTTGCTGGGCCGGATCCTGACGTCACAACTGTTCAAAGACCGGCTGGAAGATGTCGTTGCCGATGTCGCGGTGCGCGGGTCCTATCGGCTTGCGCCGATTGTGTCTGATACGGTCAGGATCATTGGCATCCAGAACGCGGTGGACCTGGCGCGCGGCGGGCCGACCGCGGCCACCGATTTTCTGCGTCGCTCGATGGCTGATGGCCTGATCGAAACGCTGGTGCCGGAAATCGGCTCCGCCTTACGGGTCGCGCGCGATCCGCTGATGGGCCAACTGCTGGCGGCGCTGACCGGGGTTGATATTGACCGCATGGCCCGCGGCTTCTCCAATGAGGTGGAAAACGCGATCTGGTACGAGATCGGGGCCGAGGAAGCGGCAATCCGCGCCAATCCTGAGGATACGCGTGATCCGGTCCTGATTGCGGCCTTAAGGGCGCTCTAGCGGGGCGCGGCGGCCTTCCCTATAGCAGCCCAGAATCGCTGCCTGGAGTTGCCCGCCGTGAAGTTCTTTGCCGACACCGCTGAAATTGCCGAGATCAAGGACCTTGCTGCGACAGGCCTGCTTGATGGCGTCACCACCAATCCTTCGCTGATTGCCAAGTCGGGTCGGGATTTCATCGAGGTGACCCGCGAAATTTGCGGGATCACCAGTGGTCCCGTGAGCGCCGAAGTGGTCGCGCTCGATCACGAAGGAATGATGCGCGAAGCCGAAGTGCTGCGCAAGATTGCCGACAATGTCTGCATTAAGGTGCCGCTGACCATTGACGGCCTGAAGACCTGCAAGGCGCTGAGCAGTGACGACACGATGGTCAATGTGACGCTGTGCTTCAGCGCCAACCAGGCGCTGCTCGCCGCCAAGGCCGGGGCCAGCTTCATTTCTCCTTTCGTGGGTCGCCACGATGACAACGGCTGGGACGGGATGCAGCTGATCAGCGACATCCGCCTGATCTATGACAATTACGGGTTCGAAACCGAAATCCTGGTCGCCTCGGTGCGCACCGGCCTGCACGTGCTCGAAGCTGCGAAGATCGGCGCCGACGTGATGACGGCGCCGCCCTCGGTTATCAAGGGACTGTTTAAGCACGTGCTGACCGACAAGGGTATTGAAGGGTTCCTTGCCGATTGGGCCAAGACTGGTCAGTCGATCTAAGCGCAGCTGATGGCCGACGAAACGCCTCTCGATCGCTTTCGTTCCGTGTTGACTGGCGCCAGCCGGGCCATCGCGCACGAGCCCGAGCTGGAGGTGGCGTGGACTGCTGACATGGCGGTCGCCAACGGCAAGAATCTGCGGGTGCCGATGCCGGGTCGCAACCTGCCGCGCGACCAGGCGATGGAAGCACGTGGGCATGCGGATTCGATGGCACTGCGGCTGCGCCACCATAATGAGTCGCTCCACGCCCGCTCCGCCCCCAGCGAGCCCTCGGCACGGGCCTGTTATGATCTGGTCGAGCAGGTGCGCTATGAAGCCCTGGGTTCCAGGGCCTACGCCGGGATGCGCGACAACCTTGATGCGGCAATGGCCGTGCGGGTGGGCGGCGATCCGATTGCCCGTGCCACCAGCCCCGAGGATGTGCCGTTGCCGGTCGCTTTGTCCCTGCTGCTGCGCGAACATCTGACCGGCCAGCCTGTGCCCGAGGCAGCACGCAAGGGCACAGACATGCTGCGCGGCTGGATCGAGGAACGCGCCGGCACCGATTTCGAAGCGCTGGCCCTGTCGCTCGATGACCAAAAGGCATTTCAGGCGCTCAGCCTCGACATGTTGCAGCACCTCGAACTGACCCGCTCCGAACCCGTCGAGGCTGAGCCTGAAGAGGGCGAGGACCAGGATGGCGAGGACGATAGCGAGGACAATCCTGACGCTGGCGAATCCCAGGAAGACCAGTCCCCGAGCGAAGTCGCTGGCGAGCCATCTGAAGGCGAAGAGGAAGGCGAGGGCGAAGTCGAACAACAGGTCGACGACGAAAATGCCGAGGCTGAAGCTGGCGATGACGGGGAGGAGGGGATGCTCCCGGTCCGCCCGAACCGCCAGTGGACCGACATTCCGGCGAACTTCGATTACAAGGCTTTCACTGAGCAGTTCGACGAGGTCGTCGCGGCGCAGGACCTGTGCGACGAGGAAGAGCTGACCCGCCTGCGCGCCTATCTCGATGCGCAGCTGAAGGGGTTGCAGGGCATTGTCACCAAGCTGGCCAACCGGCTCCAGCGCCGGTTGATGGCGCAACAGAACCGCAGTTGGGATTTCGACCAGGAAGAAGGCATACTCGATGCCGCGCGGCTCGCCCGGGTGGTGATATCTCCCGGCCAATCGCTGTCCTACAAGGTCGAGCGCGATGTTGAGTTCAAGGACACGATCGTCACCCTGCTGATCGACAATTCGGGTTCGATGCGCGGTCGGCCGATCTCCATTGCGGCGATCAGCGCCGACGTGCTGGCGCGCACGCTGGAGCGCTGCGGCGTCAAGACCGAGATCCTGGGCTTCACCACGCGCGCGTGGAAGGGCGGGCAGAGCCGAGAGGCTTGGCTGGCTAGCGGCAAGCAGGCCCAGCCCGGCCGGCTCAACGATTTGCGACATATCGTCTACAAGAAGGCGGACGAGCCCTATCGCCGCAGCCGCCGCAACCTCGGCCTGATGATGCGCGAGGGCTTGCTCAAGGAAAACATCGACGGCGAGGCGCTCATCTGGGCTCACAACCGGATGCTTGCTCGGCCAGAGGATCGCCGCATCCTGATGGTCATTTCCGACGGCGCGCCGGTCGACGATTCAACCCTCAGCGTGAACACCGCCGGCTATCTCGAACAGCACCTGCGCAAAGTGATTGATTGGATCGAGCGCCAATCGCCGGTCCAGCTGGTGGCCATTGGCATCGGCCATGACGTGACCCGCTATTACCGCCGCGCCGTGACGATCATGGACGTCGAGCAGTTGGGCGGGACCATGATTGAGCAATTGGCGGCGCTGTTCGAAGACGAATAGGCTTGACCGCTCGATTTAATCGCACGATTAAACGCGGCATGAGCACAGCCAACACCGTATCCGAAGCCGTCGCCACCCGCCGCACCGTGCGGGCCTTTCTGGACAAGCCTGTCGATCAGGCCGTGCTGCGGCGTGTGCTGGAAAAGGCACAGCAATCGCCATCGGGCGGCAATACCCAGCCGTGGAACGCCACGGTGATCACTGGGGAACCGCTCGCCAGGCTGCTGGCCGATGTCGCCGCGATCCTGCCCGAAGGACCCGCGCGGCATAAGCCGGAGTACCACATTTACCCGCCCGAACTCGATGGCGCTTATGCCGAGCGTCGCAAGGGCGTGGGCGAAGCCATGTATGCTGCGCTGGAAATCCCGCGCGACGACAAGATGGGTCGGCTGATGTGGTTCGCGAAGAACTTCCAGGCCTTTGGCGCCCCCGTGCTTATGCTGATTCACACCCCGCGCTACATGGGGCGGCCACAATGGTCGGATATCGGCATGTGGCTCCAGACTGTGTGCCTGCTGCTGCGCGAGGAAGGGCTCGATTCCTGCCCGCAGGAAGCCTGGGCGATCTACCAGGAACAGATCCGTGCCGCGGTGAACATCCCCGAAGATCACATCTTCTTCTGTGGGATGGGCGTGGGCTGGCGCGATCCGGCGGCGCCGGTCAACCAGTTCCCTGTCCCGCGCGCGCCGCTGGATGAAGTGATCACCTGGCAGGGCTTCTGAGCCCAGTGATGCAGGGTCTTAGCCTGCTGCTCTGGGTGCCGGTGACGATTGCCGCGGCATCGGCGCAGGTTTTCCGCAACGGCGCGCAAGCCGGGCTGACCAAAACCATCGGCATGTTGGGGGCGACGCAAGTGCGGTTCGTCTTCGGCCTGCCTTTCGCTCTGCTGTTCCTGCTCGCCGCGCTGGCGGGCACCGGTCAGCCGCTGCCCGGTCTGACCACTCCGGCGCTGGGCTGGGCTGTATTGGGCGCGGTCTGCCAGATCCTCGGCACCGCGCTGATGCTGCTGGTGATGCACCAGCGGGCCTTTGGCGTGGCCTATGCTTATATCAAGACCGAGCCGGTGCTGGTGGCAGTGCTGGGGGTTATCCTGCTGGGCGATCACCTGAGCCCATTGGCCTGGGCGGCGGTGGGGGTGGTGACGGCCGGAGTGCTGATCGCCTCGGTCAAACCCGGTGAATATCGCAACTTGCTGAAAGAGGGCCGGATGATCGCGGCCGGGGTGGGCGCGGGCGGGCTGTTCGGCCTCTCCGCCATTGCCTTTCGCGGCGGTATCGGCGCGCTGGAGGGCGGCGATTTCCTGATTCGCGCGCTGACCGTGCTGGCGATCAGTCTGACGATCCAGGCTGGGCTGCTTGGCCTATGGCTGGTGGCACGCGACCGGGAGGCATTCACTGGCAGCCTGCGCGTCTGGCGCACCAGCCTGGGGGCCGGTTTCCTGGGGGCCTTCGCCTCGGCCTGCTGGTTCACCGCCTTTGCCCTGACCCCGGCGGCCAATGTTCGCACCCTTGGCCTGATCGAGATGCCGCTCGCCGCGCTGCTGGCCGGCCGCCTCACCGGCAAGGCGGCGAGCCGGCACGAAGTGATCGGACTGGCGGTGGTGATGGCCGGTGTCGGCCTGCTCTTCGCCTCGCTCGCTGCTTGACCGCGCCGCGCGCCAAAGTAAGGCGCGAGGCATGACCACGACGCCCCTCAAGCTGTTCAACAGCCTGACTCGCCAGCTGGAAGAATTCCGGCCCGTCCACCCGGGCGAGGCACGCGTCTATTCGTGCGGGCCGACGGTCTACAACTATCCGCACATCGGCAACATGCGCGCCTATGTCTTCGCCGACGTGCTGGGTCGCACGCTCAGCTTCAAGGGCTACAAGCTGACCCACGTGATCAACATCACCGATGTGGGCCACCTGACCGACGATGCCGACGCGGGCGAGGACAAGATGGAGAAGATGGCCGCCGAGCGCGCCCAGTCCATCTGGGACATCGCGCGCCACTATACCGAGGCCTATTGGGCCGACGTGAAGGCGCTCAATATCCGCCAGCCTGCCAAGTGGACCATCGCTACCGACTATGTTCCAGCGATGATCGACTTCGCCAAGTCGATTGCTGACAAGCATTGCTACGAGCTCGATAGCGGGCTCTATTTCGACGTTTCGACCGTGGCCGATTACGGCCGGCTCGCCCGTGCCGTGACTGAAGAGGGTGAGGGCCGGATCGACGAGGTAGACGGCAAGCGCAACGCCGCCGACTTCGCGATCTGGCGCAAGACTCCCGCTGGCGAGAAGCGCCAGATGGAATGGGATTCGCCCTGGGGCAAGGGCGCGCCAGGTTGGCATCTGGAATGCTCGGTCATGTCGGGCGCGGTGCTCGGCTTCCCCTTCGACATCCACACCGGCGGGATCGACCACCGCGAGATCCATCATCCCAACGAGATCGCCCAGAACCAGGCGATCTGCTGTACCAATGGCCTCGACGTTGCGTCAAATTCCGGCGCCAACATCTGGATGCACAATAATTTCCTGGTCGAACGCAGCGGCAAGATGAGCAAGAGCGCGGGCGAGTTCCTGCGGCTGCAACTGCTGATCGACAAGGGCTATCACCCGCTGGCTTATCGCCTGATGTGCCTCCAGGCGCATTACCGCAGCGAGCTGGAGTTCAGCTGGGAAGGGCTGCAGGCCGCACTGGTGCGGCTGAAGCGGATGGTGATGGCATGGGAGCGGTTGACCCAAACCCCGCCTAAAGCCCCAGGATCGCCAACAGCGATGGAGCAGATTCTTTCAAACCATGAAACTGCGTTCGCCGGAGCAATCTCTGAAGACTTGAACACGGCGGTAGCCTTGACCGTTTTCGAAGAGCTGTTGGCCGACAAAAAGATCTCCTCGGATTTCAGATTGGATCTGCTTCGAAAGTTTGACGCGGTTCTGGGCTTTGAGTTCGACAAACTGAGCAGGACCGATCTCCGCATCCGCCCCAAGGCCGCGACCATCACCGAAGCAGAAATCGAAGCCGTGCTGACGCAGCGCAAGGAAGCTCGCGCCGCCAAGGACTTCGCCACTTCCGACCGTCTGCGCGACGAGCTTGCCGCGCAGGGCGTCGAGGTGATGGACGGCGATCCGCTCGGTTGGGATTGGAAGCTGGGCGAGTGAGCGCTTTGGCTGAGGCGGCTTGCCAAGCTGCCTCGCTGCGCTAATCTCGTTGCATGATGCAACTGATTTCCTGGATAGCGCTGGCGCTGGTGCACCTGATGCCGGCGCTGGCCTTCTTCCGTCCGGCGACGCTGACTGCGCTTTATGGCATTCACGCAGACAACCCGCTGTTCCTTTTGATGCACCACCGCGCCGCGCTGTTCTTGGCGGTGTTCGTCGCCTGCCTGTGGGCGGCATGGCGGCCCGAGGCGCGGCAATTGGCGGGGATTGTCACCGCGATTTCGATGCTGGGCTTTCTGTGGCTATACTGGCGCGCCGGAGCGCCAACGGCCCTGCGTACCATTGCGCTGGTTGACCTGATCGGCCTACCGTTCCTGGCCTTTGCCCTGTGGGGAGCTTTCCGTCCGTCATGACCATCGCCGTCCTGTCCGCCATCGCCCGCCCGATCCTGGAACCGCGCCTGCCCGACTGGATCGAGCCGCGCTGGTTCGCGACGACCGAGGAACTGATGGAGATCGCCGATCAGGCCGAAATCGGCTGGTTCGATCTCTACAAGAAGGAAGACATGGCCGAGGCGGCGCGGCGTGCCGTGCGGCTGAAGTGGCTTAATTCGATCTATGCCGGGCTCGATCACATGCCGCTGGCGCTGCTGCACGAGCGCGGCGTGGTGGTGACCAACGGGGCTGGAATCAACGCCATTACCATCGCTGAATATGTCTTGATGGGGATGCTGACGATCGCGAAGGGCTATCGCGAAGTGGTCCATGCCCAGGACCGCCACGAATGGCTGATGGATTCGCCCGGCAAGCGCGAGCTGTTCGGCAGCAAGGCGCTGCTGCTGGGCATGGGCGCGATCGGATCATTGATTGCCGAGCGGCTGGCCCCCTTCGGCGTCGAGGTGACCAAGGTTCGCCGCACGCCGGGGCCGGATAGTCTGGCGCCGGACCAGTGGCGCGCCAAACTGGGCGAGTTTGATTGGGTGATCCTGGCCGTGCCCGCCACGCCCGAAACCGACGGGATGATCGGAGCAGCCGAGCTGGCGGCGATGAAAAGCGATGCTGTGCTGGTCAACATTGCCCGCGGCGCGGTGGTCGATCAGGATGCGCTGGTGGCTGCGCTGAAGGCGAACCGCATCCACGCCGCCTTCCTCGATGTCACCACGCCTGAGCCGCTGCCGGCTGACCACGAGCTGTGGAGCTTGCCTAACGCGCACGTCACCATGCACCTGTCGGGTCGGGCCCAGGACAAGATGTTCGTCCGTTCGGTCGATCGGTTCCTCGTCAATCTCGAGCGATACCGGAAGGGCGAACCGCTCGAGCCGGTTATGGACCTGACACTGGGATACTAACGCCAGCGCTTAGGCGTCCTCCAGCAGCAGCAGCGCCACCTCGATTTCCATCCGCGGTTCCGGCAGCAGGGCGTGTTCGACATTGGTAATCGAAGCATCGGCGACCAGTTGGCCAGGCAGGTTGAACTCGTGCTCCGGCAGGGCTTCGATCAGCACCTCGCCGGCTGCGATGGCTGCCAGACCGCTGAACGCCAGCCGGACAGTATGGCGGGTTCCCGCGAAGGTTGCGCTGGCCCAGGGTTGCTCAGCGTGATGGAGCAGCTCCGCTTTGCCCTGAGCCAGGTCAATCAGGGCTGAAAGCAGGGAGAGCCAAGGCCTGCGGGTGGGGCGGTTCTGGCTGTGCAGCGCCTGCTGCAGGCCATTGGGATCATGCAGCATTGCGCGTCTCGCGATAAGCGTTCATGAAATGTTCTACGCGTGAGGCTGTGGCATCGCGCGGGGTGCGGCCATTGCGCAGGTCTTGCACAAAGCGCGGATCGTGCGCGGCAAGGCGCCCGAACTTGGTCCAGGACATTCCAGTTTCGCGGAGGAATTGTTCGATCCGGCGTATCAACATAGGGCGGCCTCCTGTGGGTTTTGACGAATCGTCGAAGGAATAATCCTGTTTTCGGAAGTGAAATCCTACTTGTCTAGGAAAAATACATTCGCTATGTCGTATTGATGGTTACCGCCGATCCGCGCCTGCGCCTGCAACAATTGGCTGCTCAGCATGGCGCCAGCTTGTCCGGCCTGTCCGAGCTTATTGGTCGTAACTCCACCTACTTGCAGCAATTCATCCGCAAAGGCAGCCCGCGCAAGCTGGAAGAGACCGACCGTCGGACGCTCGCCCGGTTTTTTGGCGTCGATGAGGCGGAACTCGGTGCGCCAGAGGAAAATTCCTCCGGATTGCCGATCAAGAGCGGGCGAGGGGACTGGGTCGATCTGCCGCAGCTTGCTCTTGGGGCCTCGGCCGGCGCCGGGCGAGTGGCGCAGGAAGAGGCGCCGATTGGTGCGTTCCGCTTTGCAGCGCGCTGGCTGCGCGAGCAGGGGCTCGATCCGGCTCAGCTCTCTGCGATCCGGGTCGAGGGCGATTCGATGGAAAACACGTTGCGCGATGGTGACGAGATTCTGGTCGATCGGACTCTGCGCCCGCTGCGGGACGGAATTCATGTGGTTCGCACCGGTGACAGCCTGCTGGTCAAGCGGCTCGACACCGCCCAGCCGGGTCGGATCGTCTTGGTCAGTGACAACCCTGCCTACCGACCTGTTGAACTCGCCCCGGATGAGGTTGAGGTGATCGGGCGCGTCGTGTGGAAGAGCGGGCGGCTTTAATCGGGTTGCGCTTTGGCGTCATGCGCGCCACATCCGCCGCATGACCGACATCTCCGCCGAGCCGCCGATGCGCGTGGGCATCGTCCCTGTAACTCCGCTGCAGCAGAACTGTTCGCTGATCTGGTGTACGAAAACCATGAAGGGCGCACTGGTCGATCCCGGCGGCGATCTGGATCGGCTGAAGGCGGCAGTGGCCAAGACCGGCGTGACGATCGAAAAGTTGCTCGTCACGCATGGCCATCTCGATCACTGCGGGCAGACCGGCATGCTGGCCAAGGAACTGGGCGTGCCGATCGAGGGGCCGCACGAGGAAGACCGCTTCTGGATTGCCCAGCTGGACGATGACGGGAAGCGCTGGGGCATGCACGCGGAAACCTTCGAGCCCGACCGCTGGCTGGAGGATGGCGACAAGGTAACAGTGGGCGAGCTGGAGCTCGACGTCATTCATTGCCCGGGCCACACGCCCGGCCACGTGGTATTTTATCACGCCCCATCGCGCTTCGCGATTGTCGGCGATGTGCTGTTTCAGGGTTCGATCGGCCGGACCGACTTTCCGCGCGGCAATCACCAGGACCTGATCGATTCGATCACGCAGAAACTCTGGCCATTGGGCGAGGACGTCACTTTCGTGCCGGGCCATGGCCCAACCAGTACTTTTGGTCAGGAACGCAAGACCAACGCCTTCGTCAGTGATTACATTTTAAGCTGACAGTCGCTCCGGCCCAGGACCGGAGCGACCACAGCAATTGGGTCTGGGTGATTACATCCGGCCGAGCACAACCAGCACGGCCACTACGGCCAGACCGAGCAGGGTCAGCATGGTGATCAGGGTGCCGATCATCCGGCCTTTGGCAAAGCTGGTCCCGTCCATTCCCAGGCCGTGGGCCACGCGGCCCAGCATGTAGACGCCACCAACGATGGCCAGCCATTGGCCGCCCTTTTCGGCCAACTCGATCCCGGCGATCAGGAACAGCACCCAGGGGGTGTTCTCGGCAAAGTTGAGCTGGGCGCGCATCCGCCGCTCAAGCAGCTCGTTCCCGCCGGTGCCGATGCTGATTGCAGCCTTGCTGCGCACCTGTCCGCAACGAATCGAAAGCCACAGGTTGATCACGGCGGCAGCAGCGGCCAGTGACAGCGTAGTGGATAGCAACATTGATCTCTCCCCTGTTTCCTCACCGGGAGTGCTGAGGACAGCGCTTGCAACGCTGACGAAATCCGCTATAGGCGCGCCTTCGCAGCCGCCGGTCCCCGGGCCCAGCGCGGCACTTTTAGACGACCATACGAAATTCAGGAACAGGTGCCGCAATGGCTGTCCCCAAGAGAAAAACGACCCCCTCCCGCCGGGGCATGCGCCGCAGCCACGATGCGCTGAAGGTCGAAGCGTTTCACGAATGCTCGAACTGCGGCGAACTGAAGCGCCCGCACAACATTTGCCCGGCCTGTGGGCACTACAACGGTCGCGAAGTCATCGCCGTCGGGCTCTAAGCCCAGCTATCAGGGGTATTGCGCAATGAGCCTGCCGCGTATCGCCATCGATGCGATGGGCGGTGATGAAGGCGTGCGCGTGATGATTGAGGGGGCGGCGCTGGCGCGTCGCCGCCACGACCGCTTTAAGTTCCTGCTGGTTGGTGACGAGGCGCGGATCAAGGCTGCGCTGGAAAATCACCCAAACCTGCGCTCCGCTTCGGAAATCCTCCATTGCGAAGATGTCGTCTCCGGTGACGAGAAGCCGACCCAGGCCCTTCGCCGGGCCAAGACCACCTCGATGGGGCTCGCCATCAACGCGGTGAAGACCGGCGCGGCCGGCGCTGCCGTCAGCGCCGGCAACACTGGCGCATTGATGGCCATGGCCAAACTGGCGCTGCGGACGATGCCCGGGATTGACCGGCCGGCGCTGTCAGCGCTGATGCCGACGCTGGGCGCTAATGACGTCGTAATGTTGGATCTGGGCGCGAACACCGATTGCGACGCCCGCAATCTGGTGCAGTTTGCGATTATGGGCGCGGCCTATTCGCGTATCATTACCGGGCGTGATCGTCCGCGGGTCCGCTTGCTCAACATCGGTAGCGAAGAAACCAAGGGCACCGAAGCGCTGCGCGATGCCGCAGCCCAGCTCAACTCGCACAAGGAACTTTCGCTTCAATTCGATGGTTTTACCGAAGCGGACAAGATCAATCGCGGCGATGTCGATGTGGTGGTGACGGATGGGTTCTCTGGCAATATCGCGCTGAAGGCGATTGAGGGAACCGCCCGCTTTGTGGCTGATTTGCTGCGCCGCTCCTTCGCCAGTTCGCTGCGCTCCAAGATCGGTTTCCTGATCTCGCGGCCGGCCACGGAGCTGCTCAAGCACCATCTCGATCCAAACAATCACAACGGCGCGGTCTTCCTCGGGCTCAATGGCGTGGTGGTAAAGAGCCACGGTTCGGCCTCCGCAGTTGGCGTGGCCAATGCCGTCGCCGTGGCGGCGCGGCTGCTTGAAGAGAACCTGACGGACCGGATCGCTGCCGAACTCGAGCATTTCGGGGCGGAATCCATCCGCAATGGCAAGGCCCGCTCATGACGCGTCGTTCGGTTCTGGTTGGTACCGGGTCCGCGCTGCCGGCGCGCAAGGTGTCCAACGCCGAACTGGCCGAGACTGTCGATACGAGCGACGAGTGGATCGTTGAGCGCAGCGGCATCCGTTTCCGCCATCTGGCCGGTGAGGGCGAAACGACCGCCAGCCTGGCCACTGATGCTGCCCGCGCTGCGCTGACCGCAGCCGGTCTGGAGCCCAGCGACATCGGGCTGATTGTGCTGGCCACCTGCACGCCTGACCAGACCTTCCCGGCCAGCGCGACGATCGTTCAAGACCGGCTCGGCTGCCATGGCGGCATCGCCTTCGACGTTGGCGCGGTTTGCTCGGGGTTCCTCTATGCCCTGGGTGTGGCCGATGCGATGCTGCGTACTGGCGCAGCCGAGCGGGCGCTCGTGATCGGGGCCGAGACGATGAGCCGAATCCTTAACTGGGAAGACCGCACAACTTGCGTGCTGTTCGGCGATGGCGCCGGAGCTATCGTGCTGGAGGCCCGGGATGTGGCTGACGACGGTCCGGGTGTGATCGCCAGCCGGCTCCACGCCGATGGAGCCCATAACGAACTGCTTTATGTCGATGGTGGTCCTTCGACCACGGGTACAGTCGGCCATATCAGGATGAAAGGCCGCGAAGTGTTTCGCCACGCCGTGGTCAATCTGGCGGATGTTCTCGGTGAAGTCCTAGCCGATACGGGCTACACTGCTGCCGATATCGATTGGGTTGTGCCGCATCAGGCCAACCAGCGCATTCTTGACGCCACTGCCAGAAAGCTGGGCCTCCCGCCCGAAAAAGTAGTGGTGACGGTGGACCGTCACGCCAACACCTCAGCAGCATCTGTGCCGCTGGCACTGGATGCCGCGATCCGCGACGGGCGGATCCAGCCGGGCCAACTCATCATGCTCGAAGCGATGGGCGGCGGGTTCACTTGGGGCGCAAGTCTGATCCGCTTCTGAACAGTCTCTCCCCGTTTATGCAGAGATTGTTCCAAATCGACCAGTTTCAAGGGCTTTGATTGCATTCCTGTGATGAGCAGGTATTCTGAAATTAAGTGGTCGCACGGGGGAACCGGGAAGGAGTGTAGGGCTATGCGCTCGATGCAAACATTGACGCGCGCCGATCTGGCGGAAGCAATCAACCGCAAGGTCGGCCTGTCGCGGGCGGAATCGCTATCTATGGTCGAGGCAATTCTCGATCATATGGGCGATGCGCTCGAAAAGGGCGAAAACGTAAAGATTTCAGGCTTTGGCACCTTCCTGCTGCGTGACAAGGCACAGCGGATCGGGCGCAATCCCAAGACAGGCGTTGAAGTTCCTATTACGCCGCGTCGCGTGATGACCTTCCGTGCCAGCCAGATGCTTAAGGACCGGATCGCCAAAGGGTGACCGGTAACGACCTCTTCGCAGGCGACTCGCCCTCTATCGGTTTTGCCGACGGCAAGGCCGAGGGGGCGCTTCGCACCATCGGAGAGGTGGCCAAGGCGCTGGGCATCCGCCAGCATGTTCTGCGGTACTGGGAAGAACAGTTTCCCATGCTCAAACCGCTGAAACGCAGCGGTGGTCGGCGTTATTATCGGCCCGAGGATGTGGCTCTGGTCGAAACGATTGATCGGCTGGTGCACCGCGAAGGCTTCACCCTGCGCGGTGCGCGCCAGGCCCTGAGCAAGGGGAAAACCGCTCCGCCGGTGCCCGCGCCAGTCGCCAAACTAGCAGAATCGGTAGTGGCTGCCGGGTCCACCCAAGCTAACCAGGTGAATACCAACTTTGCCTTTCGCGCGCGGTTGATCGCGCTGCGCACTACACTGGTCAAGGCGCTGCACGACAGCTAATCCGTCGCTTCAGAGAGCGAGGATCCCCATGACCAAGACCTATGACGCCGATCTGGCGCTGTTCATCAATGGAAGTTGGAAAATCGGTGAGGGCCGGGATCTGTTCCCGGTGGTCGATCCTGCCCGGGGCGAGACCATCGCCGAAGTGCCGCTGGCAACGCCGGCCGATCTGGACGAGGCATTGGCGGCTGCCGAGCGCGGCTTTGCGTTGTGGCGGGCTACGCCGGCAGAACAGCGTGCCGCGGTTCTGACCAAGGCGGCAACACTGCTGCGCGAACGCGCCGATGCCATCGCGACGTTGCTAACTTTGGAGCAGGGCAAGCCGATTGCCGAGGCTCGGTCCGAAGTGATCGGCAGTGCCCAGATTTTTGACTGGTGCGCGGCCGAAGCCACACGGATCTATGGCCGCGTGTTGGTCCGCCCGACCGGCCAGCGCGCCCTGGTCACCAAGCAGCCCGTCGGACCGGTCGCGGCCTTCAGCCCATGGAACTTCCCGGTCTACCTGATGGCCAAGAAGCTCGGCCCGGCGCTCGCCACCGGCTGTTCGGTCGTTGCCAAGCCGCCCGAGGAAACACCAGGCTGCACCGGGGCGCTGGTGCGCTGCCTGCTCGATGCCGGGCTGCCCGCCGATGTGGTGCAACTGGTCCACGGCGTGCCTGATGCGGTCAGCCGCCATCTGCTGGCCTCACCCGTGATCCGCAAGGTCAGCTTCACCGGCTCGGTGCCGGTTGGCAAGCATCTGATGCGACTCGCAGCCGATGGCCTCAAGCGCGTGACGATGGAACTGGGCGGTCATGCCCCGGTGCTGGTCTTCGATGATTGCGATCTGGAAAAGACGCTCGATGTGGTTGTGCCGCAGAAGTTCCGCAATGCGGGCCAGGTCTGTGTCTCGCCGACCCGGTTCTATGTCCAGCAGGGCATTTATGACCGGTTTGTCGAGGGCTTTGCCGCGCGCACTGCCCAGGTTACGACCGGTCACGGGATGGATGCCACCACACAGATGGGGCCGTTGGCCAATGTCCGTCGTCCAGGCGCGATCGAGGCGCTGGTCAACGATGCCGCTGCCAAGGGCGCGCGAGTTATGGCTGGCGGCGAGCGCGGCAAGGGCGGGTTCTTCTTCCAACCGACTTTGCTCGCCGACGTACCGGATACGGCTGACATCATGGCCAATGAGCCGTTTGGGCCAGTGGCCGTGGCTGCGCCGTTCTCCCATCTGGATGACGCCCTGGCCAAGGCCAACCGCCTGCCTTACGGACTCGCTGCCTTTGCCTTTACCGAGAACCTGCGCCGCGCGAACCTGCTGGGTGACGGGATCGAAAGCGGCATGGTTGGCATCAACACCTTTGCCATCAGCGCTCAGGATGCGCCGTTCGGCGGGGTGAAGGATTCCGGCTTCGGCAGTGAAGGCGGGATCGAAGGGATGGAAAGCTACCTCGTCACCAAGGCGATCCACCAGGCCTGATTTCGCTCAGTCCAGCAGGCTCTCCAGACCGTAGAAGCGCGCAGCAGTTCCGGCATAGAGCGCGCGCTTCTCGCTGTCGCTGGCCCCCAGGGTGAGCCGCTTGAAGGCATTCCACAGGACCGGATAGCTCGCGCCCCACTTGTCGACCGGGTAATTGCTTTCGAACATTGCCCGCTCCGGCCCGAAGGCTTCGATGCAGGTTTCGATGTAGGGCCGCCACATCGCCGCCAGCACTTCGGATGACAACCCGGCTTCCGGCCCGTGATCGGGCATGCCGGCAAATGACATGGCGAGGCCGCCAAGCTTGACCGAGACATTCGAGCATTCGGCGATCGCCTTGATCGACGCGCGCCAGGTGTCGAACCGTTCGTGCAGCTTGCCGTGGTAAGATCCCATGCCCAGCGGCGTTCCGCAATGGTCCAGCACGATCGGCTGGTTGGGGAAGGCCTTAGCCAGGCTCAGCACATCGCCCAGCTGTGGCTCGAGTAGCCAGGCATCGAAGGTCAGCCCGCGCTTGCCAAGCTCCGCAAAGCCTTCGCGGAAGGTGCTGTCCACGTAAAGCCCGGCGGGATGATGGAAAGGTGGGCCCAGCACATCGGGATCGGCATCCCAGGCGGCGGCATGGCGAATGCCCTTGAATCGTCCGCCACCCGCTGCGTTGAGCGCATCCAGCACGGCGCCAGCCTTGCTCCCCAGCATCAGGTTGGCATGGCCGATGATGGCGGCGCAGGGCCGCGTTGCACCGTAGAGCCCGCTGGCGCCCTGGGCCGCAACGCCGTTCACATATTCAACTTCGCCGACCACTTTCAGAGCATCGTCTGCACCGGCACGGTAGAATGCGCCACATTCCATGAACACCGTGCCGATCACGTTGTGACCGCTGGTGATGTCGGCATGCAGTTCGTTGAAGGTGTAATACGGCGATCGGGCGACCGCCGCGATGAAATGGTGATGCGGCTCGGGAAAGGCGGCCATCAGCGGGCGCAGATCCCACAAGTGATGGTGCGGATCGATGATCGGCAGATCGGGCTCAAGGATCGCTTCGCTCACGGGTAACTCCTCTCCGGTTCTCTTTACGATGCAGCTTATGGCCCGATGCGGGTTTGACAAGCGCAGAGCGCATCCGCATTAATCGAGCGATTAAAAATATGTGGATGAGAGGTCGGGACGATGGATTTCGAGCACAGTGACAAGGTCAAGGCCCTGTTGGCCCAGGTCAGCGCTTTCATGGACGAGCACATCTATCCCAACGAACAGGCTTATCACGATTTCGTGACCGATCCCGGCAACCTGTGGCAGGAATGGCCGGGGATGGAGGACCTGAAGGCCAAGGCGAAGGCGCAAGGCCTGTGGAACCTGTTCCTGCCGCACGAATACGGTGCGTTTTCGCCCGGGCTGACCAACCTTGAATATGCCCCGATTGCCGAACTGCTCGGCCGGGTGCCCTGGGCCAGCCAGGTGCTCAATTGCTCGGCACCAGATACGGGCAATATGGAAGTGCTAGCCAAGTATGGCAGCCCGCAGCAGCAGGAAAAGTGGTTGAAGCCGCTGCTCGAAGGGACGATCCGATCGGCCTATGTGATGACCGAACCGCAGGTCGCTTCGTCCGATGCAACCAACCTCGAGCTGTCGATCACGCCCGATGGCGATCATTATGTACTCAATGGCCGCAAGTGGTGGATCTCCAACGCGATGCACCCGCGATGCATGATCTGGATCGTGATGGGCAAGACCGATTTCAGCGCCCCGCGCCATGCCCAGCATTCACAGATCCTGGTGGAGCCAGACACGCCTGGGATCACCATCGTCCGCCACCTGACCGTCTTCGGATCGCACAATTCACCGGGCGGCGAGTGCGAACTGCGGTTCGACAATGTTCGTGTACCGAAAGAGAACCTGATTCTGGGTGAAGGGCGCGGGTTCGAAATCGCGCAAGGGAGGCTTGGACCGGGCCGCATTCACCATTGCATGCGTTCGATCGGCCAGGCCCAGCGGGCCCTGGAAATCATGGCGCGCCGCGCCGACAGCCGCACCGCTTTTGGCAAGAAGCTGGCCGATCAGTCCTCGATCCGCCAGGACATTGCCAAGAGCTTTTGTGAAATCGAAATGGCCCGCCTGCTGACCCTCAAGGCGGCCGATGCGATGGACCGCTATGGCAACAAGGTGGCCAAGGACCTGATCGCCGCGATCAAGGTGGTTGCACCGCAAATGGCGCAGACGGTCTGTGACCGCGGCATCCAGATGCATGGCGGGATGGGGGTCAGCGGCGATACGCCGATTGCCAGCTTCTTTACGCTCAACCGCTTTGTCCGCATCGCCGACGGTCCGGACGAAGTGCACATGAGCCAGCTCGGTAAGCAGAAGATCAAGGAATATGTAGCGATGAACGAGCGCTAGGGCGATGGCATCCTTGTTCGACTTGTCCGGCAAGGTCGCGCTGGTCACCGGCGGTAACAGCGGCATTGGCCTGGGCATGGCCGAAGGGCTGGCCCAGCACGGCGCGACTGTTGTGATTTGGGGCACTAACGCCGATCGCAATGCCCAGGCGGCGGAGCAGATCCGTCAGCATGGCGGCGAGGTCCGTCATGCTCAGATCGACGTTTCGGACGAGGCAGCAGTAGCGGCTGGCATTGCTTCGATTGTCGCGGAGTTCGGTCGGCTCGACCAGGCCATAGCCAACGCTGGCATCTCGATCCCGCGCAAGAGTCTGTTCGATATCTCGACCGCCGATTTTCAGCGGATCGAGGCAATCAATGTTCACGGCGTACTTTACACTCTGCGCGAGGCGGCGCGGCACATGATCGCGCGACACGAAGCCGGTGATAGTGGTGGCTCACTGGTTGGTATCTCATCCACATCGGCGATCCACGGCGCTGCCCGCAACGAGCATTACGCCGCCACTAAAGGCGCAGTGGTGACGATGATCCGGGCCATGGCGGTCGAGCTGGCGCGCTACGACATTACGGCCAACAGCATCCTGCCCGGCTGGACCCGCTCGGGCCTGACCGAGGGGCTGCAAGGCTGGGACAAGTTTACTGACGCGGTGATCAGCCGGGTACCGACGGGCGGCTGGATGGACGGTTCGGACTTTGCTGCAATCGCGGTCTACCTGGCCAGTCGCGGCTCGCGCCATCACACCGGCGATTCGATCGTGATCGACGGGGGCTATACGATCTTTTGACGCCGCCGCGCTGGGTGTCAGCTGCGCGCAGTGCCGTTTGCTGCGCTCAGCACAGCCCGGACCGAGGCTGTGGCTACATCTTCGTCGATCCCGACGCCCCAGATGGTCTTGCCGTCTGGCGCGGTGCATTCAACATAGGCTGCCGCCCGGGCATCGGAACCTGCGCCCATGGCGTGTTCGGAATAGTCCTTCACTTCCAGCTTCACGCCAAAGCTTTCGGCCAGGGTCGCGACGACCGAGCTGATCAGGCCGTTGCCGCGGCCGGAAACAGTCTGTTCCTTGTCATCCACGGCGATCTTGCCTGCAAAGATGCGGGTGCCATCAGGCGCGCGCGACTCCTCGTAGTCGACCAGTTGGAAGTGTTGCGGCGTGTTGAGCTTGTAGGTGCGCTGGAACACGTCCCAAATGTCTTCGGCAAACAGCTCGCGTCCGACTTCGTCAGCCAGATCCTGGACATGGCCGGAAAAGTGCGCCTGCATTTTCTTGGGCAGCTTCAGTCCCTGATCCTGTTCCAGCACCCAGGCGAAGCCGCCCTTGCCCGACTGCGAGTTGACGCGGATCACCGCTTCATAGCTGCGGCCCAGGTCGGCCGGATCGATCGGGAGATAGGGCATCTCCCAGGTTTCGTCGTTCTGCTGTTCGCGGGCGGCGAAGCCCTTCTTGATCGCGTCCTGGTGGCTACCCGAAAACGAGGTGTAGACCAGTTCGCCCACGTAAGGATGGCGCGGGTGGATCGGCAGTTGGTTGCAGTATTCCACCGTCTTGGCGATGGCATCGATGTCCGAGAAATCGAGGCCCGGATCGACGCCCTGCGTGTACATGTTCAGCGCCACGGTCACGATGTCGCAGTTGCCGGTGCGCTCGCCGTTGCCAAAGAGGCAGCCTTCGACCCGGTCACCACCGGCCATCAGGCCGAGTTCGCAGGCGGCGATGCCGGTGCCGCGGTCGTTATGGGTGTGGAGCGAAATGACCACCTGGTCACGGTTCGGGATCATCCGCCCGAACAATTCGACCTGGTCGGCATAGACGTTGGGCGTCGCGCATTCGACCGTGGCGGGCAGGTTGAAGATGATCGGCTTCTCTACCGTCGGCTGGAGCACCTCCATCACCGCTGCGCAGACCTCAACCGAGAAATCGACTTCGGCGGTGGAGAAGGTTTCGGGCGAGTATTCGAACTGCCAGTTGGTCCCGTGGTACTTGGCCGCTTGGTCGCGCATCACCTTCGCGCCTTCGATGGCGATCTGCTTGATCTCCTCGCGGCTCATCCCAAAGACGATCCGGCGCCAAGCCGGGGAGACCGCGTTGTAAACGTGAACGATGGCCTTTTCCGCGCCTTCCAGGCTGGCAAAGGTCGTCTCGATCAGGTCGCGGCGCGACTGGGTCAGTACTTGCGGCGTCACGTCCGAAGGGATCCGGCCGGACTTGACCAGCCCGGAAATGAAATCGAAATCGGTCGCGCCGGAAGCGGGGAAGCCCACTTCGATCTCTTTCACGCCCACTTTCAGCAGCAGGTCGAAGAACCGGCTCTTCTTTTCGGCCCCCATCGGGTCGATCAACGCTTGGTTGCCATCGCGAAGGTCAGTGGAAAGCCAGCGCGGAGCCTTTTCGATCACGCGGCTGGGCCACTGCCGGTCGGGCAGGTTGATGGGCGGGAAGGGGCGGTACTTGGCCCCGGGGTTCTTCAGCATGGTCATGGCTTGGTCTCTGCTAGGCTCTGCAATTGTTTGGGTGTGCCGGTAAGTCCCTTGGGCGGTGCTGCGCGCCCGAGGATGGCACGCCCGCTCACGCCCAAGGGCGGATAAGTCGCAGGGTTAGGCCAAGCAGGGTGGTCATGAGCTGAGCCTATGGAGTCTTGGGCCCGGCTTGTAAAGCGGGCAATGTACATTCGTTGCTTTGCCCCCGAACACACGGCAATAGGGTTGCTCAATCCAGTGACCGGAAAGACTGAATGAGATTCGACCAAGCCCGCCTAGACCGCATCCCTGCCTTCCTTAAGGAGCGCTACCTCGATACCGGCAAGCTGCCCCATGCGCAGGTGCTTGTCGCTTATCGTGGCGATATCGAGCACTTTTCATCGCAGGGCGCGGCGCGGGAAGGGCAGGCTGCACAGATTGATGAAAGCACGATCTTCCGCATCGCCTCCATGACCAAGCCGGTCACCTCGGTCGCCTTCATGCAGTTGCTGGAACAGGCCAAAGTCGCGCTTGATACGCCGGTCCACCATGTCTTGCCGGAGTTCAAGGATCTGGCGGTCTATAATGGCGGTGGAGGCGGGGTTGGTTTCCTGACCAAGCCTTGCGAACGGCCGATGCAGATGGTCGATCTGCTGCGCCACACTTCGGGCCTGACCTACGGCTTCCAGCAGCGCACCAACATCGATGCGGCCTATCGCGAAGGCAAGATCGAGAACTGGCACGGCAACCTGACGCTGGATGAATTCATCGCCGCACTCGGCAAGCTGCCGCTGGAATTTTCGCCAGGCACGGCGTGGAACTATTCGGTGTCGACCGACGTCCTGGGGGCCGTGGTGGAACGCCTGTCGGGCCAGAAGCTGCACGACTACTTCGAGCAGCACATCTTCGCGCCGCTCGGGATGGTTGATACCGGCTTCATGGTTCCTGCCGACAAACTCCACCGCTTGCCCGATTGCTATACCATGGCTCCGGGCAAGGGCCGGATCATGTTCGATCGCGGCGGGGAAAGCCTCTGGGCGAAGATGCCGCGGCTGGTTTCAGGCGGCGGCGGGCTGGTTTCGACCTCGCTCGACTATCACCGCTTCAACACCATGCTGCTGAATGGCGGCACCCTGGGCGAGGTCCGGATTCTCTCGCGCAAGTCGATCGAGCTGATGACGCTCAACCACTTGCCCGACGATGGCGATCTGGCCAGCTGGTCCAAGTCGTTGTTCAGCGAAGCGACCAATGCCGGGGTCGGGTTCGGGCTGGGCTTTGCAGTCAATCTCGACCCGGTGCGGACCATGATCCCGGGCTCCGTGGGCGAGTATTACTGGGGCGGGATGTATTCGACTGCCTTTTTCGTCGATCCGGTTGAGGAGATCACCATGGTCTTCATGACCCAGCTTTCGCCGAGCAGCACCTATCCGGTTCGGCGTGAGCTGAAGACGCTGATCTATTCGGCCTTGGCTTGAGGCATCCGAATGAGCGTTGACAGCCTTTACGAGACGATGGGTCTTGTCCGCATCGTCGAGATGAACCCCGAAGGCCGTTCGCGGTTGGAGTATGAGGCGCGGACCAACCAGTGCCACTCCGGCGGAGTGGTGCAGGGCGGCTTTGTGACCGGGTGGATCGATGCCGCCATGGCCCATGCGGTAATCGCCGTATTGGGCGACCAGGTCACGCCGATGAGCCTGGAGATCAAGGTCAGCTTCTTTGCACCGGTGCGGCCGGGGCTGGTCGTAGCGGAAGGCTGGATCGAACGACGCGGCAAGAAGACCGCCTTTGTCGAAGGACACCTGCTGGACGCGTCCGGCAATGTCCTGGCCAAGGGCAACTCGACCGTTACCTTGTTCGATCGCGGCAAGGTTGAAGCTGCCGCCAAGGCGGCCATCGGAGGTTAAGCGCATGACCGAGATCCGCCCTTTCACCCTCGCCATTCCGCAGGCGCAGCTGGACGATCTCCATCTCCGGCTAGACCTCGCACGCTGGCCGGAGAAGGAGCCAGTGGATGACTGGTCGCAAGGCACGCCGTTGGCGGCGCTGCAGGAGCTGGTTGCCTATTGGCGCAAGGGTTATGACTGGCGGCGCTGCGAAGCGCGGCTCAACGCGCTCGGTCAATACAAGACCGAGATCCAGGGCCTGGACATCCATTTCCTGCACGTCCGCTCACCGCGCACCGATGCCGTGCCGCTGGTCATCACGCACGGCTGGCCAGGCTCGGTGATCGAGTTCATGGGCGTGATCGAAGCGCTGACCAATCCGCCTGCAGGTGAACTGGCCTTCCATGTCGTCGCCCCTTCGCTGCCGGGCTTTGGTTTCTCGGGCAAGCCGAGCGAAACCGGCTGGGGTGTGCCCAAAATCGCCTTTGCCTGGGCCGAACTGATGCAGCGGCTGGGTTACAACCGCTGGGTGGCACAGGGCGGTGACTGGGGATCGGCCGTGACCACCGCGATCGGCCTGATCAAGCCGCCAGGGTGCCTGGGCATCCACCTGAACATGCCGATCGCCCGGCCGTTGCCTGAAGACCTCGCCAATCCCTCACCCGCCGAGCAGAAGGCGCTGGCCGCGCTGCAGCATTACCAGGACTGGGATTCGGGTTATTCCAAGCAGCAGAGCACCCGGCCGCAGACCGTAGGGTACGGGCTGGTCGACAGTCCCGTGGGTCTCGCCGGCTGGATCTTCGAGAAGATGTGGGCCTGGACCGACAATGCTGGATCGCCCTTCGATGCGCTGAGCCGCGATGCCATTCTCGACAACATCATGCTGTACTGGCTGCCCGGCAACGGAGCCTCAGCCGCGCGGCTCTACTGGGAGAGCTTCAATGCCTTCGCCCCGGTGGAAATCGAGCTGCCGGCGGCAGTCAGCGCCTATCCGCGCGAAATCCTGCCTACGCCGCGCAAATGGGCCGAGCGCAGCCTGAAAAAGCTGGTCCACTGGGGTGATATGGAAAAAGGCGGCCACTTTGCCGCCTGGGAACAGCCCGAAGCCTTCGTGGGCGAACTGCGCACGGCTTTCGGCAAGATGGTCTAGCGCGCCGCCCCGAAACAGGCCGGGGCGGCGCACCGAACGCTCAGTTCTTGTCCTGATCCACCAGCTTGTTAGCGCCGATCCACGGCATCATGGCGCGCAGCGCGGCGCCGGTCTGCTCGATCGGATGGGCGGCAGCAGCCTTGCGGGCGGCCTTCAGTTCCGGCTGGCCGGCGCGGTTGTCGAGCACGAAATTCTTCACGAAGCGGCCCGACTGGATATCGGCCAGCACGCGCTTCATTTCGGCCTTGGTTTCGGCGGTGATGATGCGCGGACCGGTGGTGATGTCGCCGTATTCGGCGGTATTGCTGATCGAATAGCGCATGTTGGCGATCCCGCCTTCATAGAGCAAGTCGACGATCAGCTTGGTTTCGTGGAGGCACTCGAAATAGGCCATTTCCGGCGCGTAACCGGCTTCGACCAGGGTTTCGAACCCGGCTTGGATCAGGTGGGTGATCCCGCCGCACAGCACGGCCTGCTCACCGAACAGGTCGGTTTCGCATTCTTCCTTGAAGTTGGTTTCGATGATGCCCGAGCGGCCACCGCCAACGCCTGAGGCATAGGCCAGCGCCACGTCCAGCGCATTGCCGGTCGCGTCTTGGTGGACGGCGACCAGGCACGGCACGCCGCCGCCCTTCAGGTATTCGCCGCGCACGGTGTGGCCGGGGCCCTTGGGTGCGATCATGATCACGTCGATGTCGGCCGGGGCCTCGATCAGCCCGAAGTGGATGTTGAGGCCGTGGGCAAAGGCGAGAGCCGAACCGGGGCGCAGATTGCCCTTGATGTCATCGGCCCAGATCGCGGCCTGGTGCTCGTCGGGGGCAAGGATCATCAGGATATCGGCCCAGGCGGCGGCTTCCTTGTTGGGCAGCACCTTGAAGCCGGCGGCTTCGGCCTTGCGGGCGCTGGCCGAACCGGGCCGCAGCGCGATCGCCACGTCCTTGACTCCGCTGTCGCGCAGGTTCTGGGCATGGGCGTGGCCCTGGCTGCCATAGCCCAGCACGGCGATCTTCTTGCCCGTGACCAGGTTCAGGTCGCAATCGGCGTCGTAGTAAACCTTCATGTCAGTCCCATTCTCTTGCAGTGCGCCCGTCTCCGCCGGGCTGGAGTTTTGTGAAAAGTCAGACCGCTTCGGCCCCGCGCATCATGCCGACCACCCCGGTCCGGCCCACTTCGACCAGCCCCAACTCGCGCATCAGGCTGACGAAGCGATCGATCTTGTCCGGTGCACCGGTCAGTTCGAAGATGAAACTGCTGGTCGTCGTATCGACCACGCTTGCGCGGAACACGTCGGCCAGGCGTAGCGCCTCTACCCGGGCCTCGCCCGTACCGGCCACCTTGACCAGAGCCAGCTCGCGCTCGACGTGGGCCCCGGCCTCGGTCAGGTCGATCACCTTGTGAACCGGTACAAGCCGTTCCAACTGGGCATGGATCTGGTCGATTACCTGCGGCGGGCCGTGGGTAACGATGGTGATCCGGCTGACCGCGTGGTTCTCGGTAATGTCGGCCACGGTCAGGCTGTCGATGTTATAACCGCGCGCGGTGAACAGGCCGGCGATCTTGGCCAGGATTCCGGCTTCGTTGTCGACCGTGATGGTCAGGACATGGCGTTCCGACGCCTGCTGTTTGATCTTCATCATCGGAGCGTCCCTTACACCAACGCCTTGGCTTCATCGTCCATGGTCCCGGCAACCTGGTCCCCATAGAGGATCATGTCGGTGTGCGCGGCGCCGCTGGGGATCATCGGGAAGCAGTTGGCTTCCTTGTGGACCAGGCAATCGACGATCACTGGCCCCGGATGGTCGATCATGGCCTGGATACCAGCATCCAGTTGGCCTTCATTCTCGATCCGAATGCCCTTCCAGCCATAGGCCTCGGCCAGCTTCACGAAATCGGGCAGGCTGTCCGAATAGCTTTCCGAATAGCGGCTTTCATAGGTCAGCTCCTGCCACTGGCGGACCATGCCCATCCATTCGTTGTTGAGGATGAAGACTTTGACCGGCAGGCGATACTGCGTGGCCGTCCCCAGTTCCTGAATGTTCATCTGGATCGATGCATCGCCGGCAATGTCGATCACCAGGCTGTCCGGATTGCCCAACTGTGCGCCGATCGCTGCGGGCAGGCCATAACCCATTGTTCCGAGCCCGCCGGAGGTCAGCCACTTGTTCGGCGCGAAGAAGGGGAAGTACTGCGCCGCCCACATCTGATGCTGGCCCACTTCGGTGGAGATCACCGGATTGCGGTGCCTGGTCAGCTCATACAACCGCTCGATTGCCAGTTGCGGCATGATCGCTTGCGGATTGGCCGGATAGGCCAGGCTCTGGCGCGCGCGCCAGCCATTGATGCGCGATTTCCACTCGGTCAGGTCCTGGGCCTTGCGGTCGCCCCAAGCGTCGAGCAACTGTTCCAGCACCGCCGCGCAATCGCCCAGGATCGGCAGGTCGACTGGCACCGTCTTGTTGAACGAGGAGCGGTCGATATCGATGTGGATCTTGGTCGAATGGGGCGAGAAGGCATCGAGCCGTCCGGTCACCCGGTCATCGAACCGCGCGCCCACGCAGACAATCAGGTCCGCCTTGTTCATCGCCATGTTCGATTCGTAGGTGCCGTGCATGCCCAGCATGCCCAGCCAGTCGGCATGGTCGGCCGGGAAGGCGCCCAAACCCATCAGCGTGGAGGAAACCGGCGCGCCGGTCTTTTCCTGCAATTCACGCAGTAGTTCGGTGGCGCGCGGGCCAGAATTGATCACGCCGCCACCGGTATAGAGGATCGGCGCGCGGGCATTGGCGATCAGTTCGATCGCGCGGGCAATGTCCTTGTCTGTCCCGCGCAGGGTAGGCGAGTAACGGTTGCGGCGCTGCGGAGCGCCGTGGCTGAAGCTGGCGACCGCTACCTGGACGTCCTTCGGGATATCGATCACGACTGGGCCGGGGCGGCCCTCTGTGGCGATCTGGAAGGCCTCCTCGATGGTCGCGGCCAGCTCGGCCGGGTCCTTCACCAGGTAATTGTGTTTGGTGCAGTGGCGGGTGATGCCAACGGTATCGGCCTCCTGGAAGGCGTCCGAGCCGATCAGGCCGGTGGCGACCTGGCCGGTGATGACGACCAGGGGAATCGAATCCATGAAGGCATCGGCAATACCGGTCACCGCATTGGTTGCACCGGGGCCTGAGGTGACCAGCACCACGCCGGGCTTGCCGGTGGAGCGGGCATAGCCTTCGGCCGCATGGGCCGCGCCAGCCTCGTGCCGAACCAGAATGTGGCGGATGCGCGGATCGGCGAACAGTGCATCGTAAATCGGCAGTACGGCTCCGCCCGGATAGCCGAACACGAATTCGACCCCCTGCCGAACCAGGCTTTCCACCAGGATGGATGCGCCGCTGCGCTCTTCGCTCACCGTATCAGTTCCTTGTCCAAGGTCCGGAAAGAACCGACCCGGCACAGCTGACTGTACCGGGTCGCCCTCTCCAACTCGCACAGGCTGCCATAGGGCAGCAAGTGGGGCCGCCCTATGAGACAGGAAATATCGTGTCAAGCATTAATCGCGCAATAATGATGCAAAGTGATCTTCAAGAGCGACATTTATGGACTCCGTGCGCGCCCATTCCGACGGTGGTTGGCGGCGGAACCAGGTGAACTGCCGTTTGGCATAATTGCGGGTTGCCTGCTGTGCGTTCGCTTCCGCCTCGGCCAGGGACCATTCTCCGCGCAGGTAGCCAGCGAGTTCGGGTACGCCGATCGCCCGCATCACCGGCAGATCGGGATCGAGCCCCCGCGCCAGCAGCGCTTCAACCTCTTGGACTGCGCCGTGCTGGATCATGAGCGAAAAGCGACGGTCACAGCGCGCGTAAAGCCAGTCGCGATCCGGCAGCAGGATCAGCGGATGCAGCGTGATCTGATCGCCAATTCCGCCCTCGTGCCGCGTCTGCCAATAGGCGAGTGGCTTGCCGGTTGAGCGCACAACCTCAAGCGCGCGGGCAACCCGCGCACTGTCGTTGGGGGCCAGGCGGGCTGCGCGCAGCGGATCAGCCAGTGCCAATTCGGCATGGGCCTGAGCCACCGGCATGGCGCGGACCTCGGTCCGGATCTCGGGTTCGATCGGTGGAACGGGCGCAATCCCGTCGAGCAGGGTGCGCAGGTAAAGGCCGGTACCGCCGACGAGGATGGGCACGGCCTCTGCCGCATGGACCTCAGCAATAACCTGGCGAGCTGTATCGGCCCAGTCAGCAGCGGAACAGGCCTGGGCACCATCCCATTCGCCGAACAGCATGTGGGGCACCTCGAGCACATCGGTTTTCGCCGGGCGGGCGCTCAGTACCGCCAGATCGGCGTAGACCTGCGCGCTGTCGGCATTGATCACCACGGCCTGCTGGCCGCGCTGGTGCAGGGTGAGGGCCAGCTTGACCGCCAGATCGCTCTTGCCGCTGGCGGTCGGCCCTGCAATGAGCGCGACCGGCGGCTTGCCGCTTCGCGAATCCGCAAGGAAAGTTTTAGTGCCCATCGCCCGCTTGATAGCAGAACCAGCCGTCTTGTCCGCTGACCTTAGTGCGGGGGTCTATGCGCTGGAACGCGCTGGGATTCGTGTACTTTCCGCCGATCCACTCACTCAGGTGGAAGAGGTTGTCCATTTTGCGCTGGAAGGCGGCGATGCCGCAACCGTCCGGCGGGTGCTGGAGAGGCAGTTCGATCCAGCCGACCTGCTGGTGACCGAATTGGTGCCGCAAGTCCCGCAAGTGTTCGTCTCCGATATGGATTCGACCATGATCCAGGCCGAATGCATCGATGAATTGGCCGATTTCGCCGGACTCAAGGACCAGATTGCCGGGATCACGGAGCGCGCGATGCAGGGCGAGCTCGACTTTGCCGAGGCACTGACCGAGCGGGTCCGGCTACTCGGCGGACTGGGGGAAGGGGCTATTGCCCAGTGTCTGGCTGAGCGGGTTCCGCCAATGGCCGGCGCAGCCACGCTGGTGGCAACGCTCAAGGATCATGGCTGCTATACCGTGCTGGTGACCGGCGGCTTTCATCAGTTTGCCGATCCGGTGGCCGATTTGCTTGGGTTTGAACGGGTGGTGGCCAACCGGCTGGCTGTGCAGCATGGTGCGCTGACCGGTGGCCTGGTCGGCGGGATCGTCGATAGCTCGGTCAAGGAGCAGGTGCTCCGAGAGGAAGTGACACTGCGCGGTGGGCCAAGCCTGGCCACCGGCGACGGAGCCAATGACATTCCGATGCTGCGCGCTGCGGACTATGGCGTGGCCTATCACGCCAAACCAAAGGCGCGGGAGGCGGCGCACGGTTATGTTGCGGCGGGCGATCTGACCAGCGTGCTGCTGCTGCTTGGTATTCCGCGCGGTGACTGGATCGCCGCCTAGCCGCGCCGGGTCTTGCGCCAGGCTGCAAACCGGAGTCCGGCGGCGAGCAGGCACAGCGCCGTGCCGACCAGGCCGGTAACCATCGTTTCCTCGACCGGGATGCGCTTGGCATAGGCCAGGGTAAACACCAGCCAGATCACGTGAATGCCGGTGCGGTGGAGCCGCTTCCAATTCGCTCCCAGCGCCTTCATCGTCGCATCGCTGGATGTTACAGCCATGGCGAGGAGGGCGCCATAGGCCACCGCACCCGGGGCCAGCAAGGTCAGGCTGTCCCCGCGGGTGGTGACGGCCATGTACAGCGCGTAGAAGTGGATCGTGTGGGTAATGGCAAAGGCCAGTCCCCACCAGCGCCGGTCCCGGACGAGGGCCTTGGTGCTGGGCGAGGGTGCCAGGCGCAAGAGACTGGAGGCGGCATAGGTTAGGAGGAAGAGTGGCAGGCCAACCCTGGCCGTGTAGCGGGCGGCCAGGTTCCACGAATCGGCCTGACTCGTGCCCTGGGCAAGCCCCAGGAACAGCGCGCCGACGCCGATTAAGGCGGCCAAGGCCAGCGGCCAGCGGCGACTTAAAATGCTCATGGGTTCCTCCGGAAGCGGCGCGCTGGTTACTGGATCTGCATCTGATTTGCGAGATACCGGGACATCGCTTAAGTCGTATTGACACCCATGTAAGCTAATGACAGATAGGCGTTATGGACAGCCTTGCCCCCGCCGCGCAGTTCGCCGGTTCCGAGCCTTCCGCTGCCGATGTCGCTGCGGACCTGCCGATCTTTGACGAGCGCCGCCCCGCGCTGAAACGGAACATCCCGAAGGCCTGGCGACACTTCAAGGAACTGGTGAAGGACAAGGAGAACACCAAAGAGGTGTTCTATATCTTTGAAGCGCTGCCGTGGACGGGGCTGCGCGCCGCTGCAGAGAGCTTCCTGCGCTCGGAACGGGGTCAGGCGCTGCGCAAGAGCGAGCCCTATCTGCCGCCGATGCTTGATGACCATGCCGCGCTCCGTCGCCTGCCCAAGGGCAGTCTGGCTCACGCCTATTGCGATTTCATGGAGCGCGAGGGGCTGACCGCTCAGGGTCTCGTGGACGAGTTCGAACAGTTCGCCGCCGGGCGGGAGCGATTCCAAGACCAGATGGAATGGTACTACAACCGGATGCGCGACACGCATGATCTCAACCACGTGCTGACCGGGTTTGGCCGCGATGCGCTGGGCGAACAATGCGTTCTGGCCTTCACCTACAGCCAGCAGCCGAGCCCAGGGCACCTGCTGCTGGGTTACGCAGGCGGGCTTGAGCTGAAGAAGCGGATCAAAAGCGCGGCACCGGTCCTGCGGGCAGTGCGCGAAGGGCAGCGCCTGGGCAAGGCCTGCCCGCGACTGGTCGAGCAGCCGATCCGCGAGTTGCTGGCCCTGCCGCTCGAAGAAGCCCGTCGCCGGCTAAACATCGCTCCGGCGCGGCATTATCAGAAGGCGCACCAAGTCTGGCGCAGCATGGGAATCGATCCCTATGACTTGCTTGGGATTGAAGCGGCCAAGAAGGACAAGGCCAAGCTTGCCGCCTGACGCTAGCGCAGGTCCTTGCGAATCACGAGCTTGAGCCCGGACCAGGCTGGATCCACTGCGCAGACCTTGGTATCGACCAGCCCGAGCGGCAATGCCAGTTCTCGGATCGTGTCCTCGGTAATGTCAGTCGGAACTTTTGCCGCTTGCTTGGGCCAGCTGATCCAGATCTGGCCATCCGCGGCAATCTGATCGCGCAGCACGGCTAGTCGCGCAGCCAGCACGGTGCGCTCGGTCACGAACAGGTGGGCCGCATCGATCCCTTCGGCGGGATCGGCCACAAAGCGCAATTCCAGCGCATACTCGTCGATCTCGTCGGCAACGCTTTCAGGCATGGCCTCGAACCATACCCGCATCCCGTCGCGCAGGTTCAGCTTCTTGGCGAGCGGCGTGCCGGAATAGCCCGCCTCCGGCACGGTCAGGCTTCCATCCAGTCGCGGAAGAAGGCTTCGTTGGCTTCCCGCAAGGTGCTTAGCGCCAATTCCGGATAGACGGCCGTTTCACCCTTGCACAGCGCCAGGGTTTCCCCGCCGGTCCAACCAATGAAGCAGCACCGGATTCCGCTATCGCGCGCCAGCTTCTCGACCGCGTCAGTATCAAACCGCTCGGTCACGATGTAGCGCGCCTGGGTCTCGCCAAACAACGACCAGGCGTGCTGTTCGCGCTCGCTTGCCATGCGGCTTTCAAAGGCGGCCAGCTCCAGCCGCGCACCCACATTGCCGGCAAGGGCCATCTCTGCAACCGCTACCAGTGCGCCGCCATCGGCGACATCGTGGACCGCCGTGACCAGTCCGTCTGCGATCAGCTGCCGAACGAATTCACCATGACGCCGTTCGGCAGCCAGATCGACGGTCGGCGGTGGACCTGCTTCCCGGCCGTGGATTTCCCGCAGCCACAGCGATTGGCCGAGTTCTGGGCGCGCCTCGGGATCGGCCCCGATCAGGATGATCTTCTGTGCCCCGTCCTTGAAAGCGATCGAGGTCATCACTTCGTGATCGGCCATCAGGCCTACGCCGCCAATCGCCGGGGTTGGCAGGATCGCGGAGCCGCCGCCAGTCGCCTTGCTCTCGTTGTAAAGGCTGACGTTGCCTGACACGATCGGGTAATCGAGCGCGCGGCAGGCATCGCCCATGCCGCGCAGCGCCTCGACGATCTGGGCCATGATTTCCGGCCGCTGCGGATTGGCGAAGTTGAGGCAGTTGGTAATTGCCAGCGGCTTTGCGCCGACTGCCGAAATGTTGCGGAAGGTTTCGGCCACGGCTTGTTTGCCGCCTTCGTAGGGGTCGGCATAGCAATAGCGCGGGGTGCAATCGGTGCTGATTGCCAGCGCCTTCTGCGTGCCGTGGACGCGAACTACGGCCGCATCGCCGCCAGATTTCTGGAGCGTGTCGGCACCGACCTGGCTGTCGTACTGCTCCCAGATCCAGCGCCGGCTGGCGAGATCGGGGCTGCCCATCAGCTTGGCCAGGTCGACCAGTGGGTCGCCGCTGGTGGGGAGGGTGCCCAGCGCCGGCACCTTGGCCCAGGCCTTGTAGTCGGCAAGGCTCAGCGCGGGACGGTCGTAGAGCGGAGCGTCATCTGCCAGCGGGCCGAGCGGAATGTCGCAGACCACCGCGCCGTCGAATTCCAGCACCATGTGGCCCGTATCCGTCACTTCGCCGATCACCGCGAAGTCCAGCTCCCACTTGCGGAAGATCGCCTCGGCCATCGGCTCCTTGCCGGGCTTGAGCACCATGAGCATGCGCTCCTGGCTCTCGCTCAGCATCATTTCGTAGGGCGTCATACCCTCTTCGCGGCACGGCACGGCGTTCATGTTGAGCCGGATGCCCGCGCCGCCTTTGCTGGCCATTTCAACCGAGCTGGAGGTGAGGCCGGCCGCGCCCATGTCCTGGATCGCGACGATCGCGTCGGTCGCCATCAGTTCAAGGCAGGCCTCGATCAGCAGTTTTTCGGTGAAGGGGTCGCCCACCTGCACGGTTGGACGCTTTTCCTCGCTCTTCTCGTCAAAGTCGGCGCTGGCCATCGTCGCGCCGTGGATCCCGTCGCGCCCGGTCTTGGAGCCGACATAGACGATCGGATTGCCGATGCCGGTGGCGGCCGAATAGAAGATCTTGTCAGTATCGGCGACGCCCACAGTCATTGCGTTGACCAGGATGTTGCCATCATAGGCCTTATGGAAATTGGTTTCGCCGCCAACGGTCGGCACGCCGACGCAGTTGCCATAGCCGCCAATGCCCGCAACGACGCCCTGGACCAGGCTCTTCATCTTGGGATGGTCCGGCCGGCCAAAGCGCAGCGCGTTCATGTTGGCTACGGGGCGGGCCCCCATCGTGAATACGTCGCGCAGGATGCCGCCAACGCCGGTTGCCGCACCTTGATAAGGCTCGATGTAGCTGGGGTGGTTGTGGCTCTCCATCTTGAAGATCGCGGCCTGGCCATCGCCAATGTCGATCACGCCTGCATTCTCACCCGGACCGCAGATCACCCACGGCGCTTCGGTTGGCAGCTTCTTAAGGTGAATGCGGCTCGACTTGTAGGAGCAGTGCTCCGACCACATGACCGAAAAGATGCCGAGTTCGACCAGGTTGGGTTCGCGCCCAAGCGCGTGCAGCACGCGCTGGTATTCTTCCTCGGACAGCCCGTGCTGGGCGACGATTTCGGGAGTAATCTCGGCCATGGCGCGCCCTTAGCGATGGCGGCGTGCAATGGCGAGTCTGTTCAGGCGGCTTGACCCTCGCTTTTCCCCATCCACCAGGCGGCCAGCGTAACCAGGCCAAAGGCCGCAAAAGCCAGCAGGCTGGTGCCAGTGGTCACGTCCGCTTCAACTGGCCCGAACCAGTTGACCGCCTGCAGTGCCAGCAGCAGCCCGGTCAGGGTAACAAGCCGTAACGGGGCAGGCCTGCGCCGCGCTGCATAGAACCACAGTGCACCCAATGTCAGCCCGATCTCCAGCGGCATGGCGACGACCGGGTCATTCCACAGGCCCAGCCCCAGCTTGGGTGGACTGCCGGCCAGGGTCAGGTCCGGAACATGGACCAGCAAGTCCAGAAACCAGTGCGACAGCACCACTGCGCCGCCAATCACCGCGGCCAGGCGATCGCGGCTTGCTGCCCAGATCAGCGCCGCGAACCCGGCAGCGAATGCGACCGAACCCAGCAGGCTGTGGGTATAGGGCATGTGATAGAGGTCCATCGGGTTCATCGCGCTGATGCCCGGCGTAACCCGCATGTGCTCGATCCCGAGCAGCAGGAAGCCGAAGAAGGCCCAGTCTACCAGCTGGGCGGCGATGAACAGCGTGCCCAGCCGGGGGGCACGCGGACTGGCAGCAGCCGCAATCAGGGCCGGCGCCCAGTGCCCGATGAACATATCCCCCCTCCCGTCGTTAAGGTCAGCCTCCGGCCAGTTTTTGCACCGCCAGCACTGCAACCCCGCTGGCCAGCGCCGTGGCGGCTGCGCCCCAGGTAATGTCGATCAGGGTCATCTGGGTGGACCAGACCTTCAGTGTGGCCTGGTTAGTCAGATCATAAGTGGCATAGCAGATCGCCCCGAACAGCGCGCCGTTCAGCACCCCGTGCGGCACGCCCAGCGCCAGACCTGGCCGCACCGCGAACCAGACCATGCCGGCAATGTAGAGCACATAGAACACCGCCGCTGGCGCCACCCGGAAAGAGGGGGCAAGCAGTTCGCCAATCAGCGGGCGGTAGAGGTTCGGCGCGGCCCAGCGCAGCCAAAGGGCATCAAGAATGCCGAAGGTGACCCCGGCGGCAACATAGGCGGTAATCCACTGCATCGACCAACTCCTTTTGCGCACCAGCTTGACCCGCGTGGGCTGCGCGGTCAATGCTGCATGGCGATGAGCGATGACAATTCCGATATTGCCGCCATGAGCTTCGAGGACGCATTGCGCGCTCTGGAAGAGATCGTACGCAAGCTTGAGGCGGGTGAAGTCCCGCTTGATCAGTCGATCAGCCTCTATGAACGCGGGGCGGCCTTGCGGCAGCATTGCCAGGGCCGGCTCGATGCCGCGCAGCTCAAGATCGAGCAGATCATTGCCGGCGGCGATGGCTTGGCCGCGGGCACCCGCGCCTTTGATCCTGAAACCGGGCGCTGAAGCCATGGCGGGCAAGCCGACGCCGCTGCTGGCCCAGTCGATGACTGATATCGCGGCAGACGTCGCTTCGCTGTTCGATGCGCTCCTGCCCGTACCGGAAGATCCTCGCGCGCGGCTGGTTGAGGCCATGCGCTATGCCCTGCTTGGGGGCGGCAAGCGGCTGCGCCCGCTCCTGGTTGCGGCCACTGCCGGACTCTATGGCGTTGATCGCAATGCCGCGCTGAGGGTGGGTTGCGCGATCGAGGCGATCCACGTCTATTCGCTGGTCCATGATGACCTGCCCTGCATGGACAACGATGCCCTGCGCCACGGCAAGCCGACCGCGCACCTGGCCTTTGACGAGGCAACCGCCGTGCTGGCCGGCGATGCACTGCATGACTTTGCCTTCGAAATCCTTGCCGATCCTGGCAGTTTTACCGACCCCTTCGTGCGGGCGGAACTGATCCAGGTCCTGGCCACGGCCAGTGGCTGGAACGGCATGGCTGGCGGCCAGATGATGGACATGATCGCAGAAACGACGGAGTTCGATCTGCACACCATCACCCGGTTGCAACAGCTCAAGACCGGTGCCTTGCTGGGCGCGGCGGTCGAGCTGGGGGCGGTTCTCGGGCGCGTTCCGGCCGAGGGGCGTGCGCACCTGCGCGCCTATGCCCGTGACATCGGCCTGGCCTTTCAGATTGCCGACGATCTGCTGGATCACGAGGGCGATGCGGCCCTCGCCGGCAAGGCGCTGCGCAAGGATGCCGTAGCCGGCAAAGCCACGTTCGTTTCACTGCTGGGGCCGGACCGGGCCCGTGAACAGGCGCGAATGCTGGTCGAGCAGGCGGTCGGGCATCTGGCCCAGCACGGCACCGAGGCCGACCTGCTGCGCGACGTGGCGCGCT
>Ga0315901_10001012_pt1 | contig 40710 bp, 30 predicted proteins | sample LakEriMetagenome_10_FD_203761 | JGI IMG/M metagenome (GOLD analysis project Ga0315901, IMG submission 203761) | Freshwater fungal communities from buoy surface, Lake Erie, Ohio, United States - Buoy 2 MA116 | ecosystem: Environmental > Aquatic > Freshwater > Lake | place: USA: Lake Erie, Ohio...
TCTGCTCCGGCTTACGGTCGCCGGGCAACAGCCCGTCGACGTCGGTAGCAACGACGCCCCGGCTCAGCCGCGCTGAACCGCCGCCGTCAGATCTGTCTTTCTCGCCGTCGCAGCCGACCCGGCGTCTGCTCCGGCTTACGGTCTCCGGGCAACAGCCCGTCGACCTCGGTAGCAACGACGCCCCGGCTCAGCCGCGCTGAACCGCCGCCGTCAGATCTGTCTTTCGCGCCGTCGCAGCCGACCCGGCGTCTGCTCCGGCTTACGGTCTCCGGGCAACAGCCCGTCGACCTCGGTAGCAACGACGCCCCAGCTCAGCCGCGCTGAACCGCCGCCGTCAGATCGAGAATCGCCTTCTTGCCGTCGGCGAAGTACATGAGGGTGTTGTCGGCCGCGAACAGCGGGTTGGGAATGCCGGCGAAACCGGGCGACAGCGACCGCTTCACCACCACCACCGTCCGTGCCTTGTCGACGTCGAGGATCGGCATCCCCGCGATCGGGCTCTTCGGGTCGGTCCGCGCCGCCGGGTTCACCACGTCGTTGGCCCCCAGCACGATCGCCACGTCGGTCTCCGGGAACGTCGGATTGATGTCGTCCATCTCACGGAGCTTTTCATAGGGAATGTCGGCCTCGGCGAGGAGCACGTTCATGTGGCCCGGCATCCGCCCGGCCACCGGATGGATCGCGTACTCGACCGTCGTGCCCCGCTTCTCCAGGGCGTTCGCCAACTCGCGGACCGCGTGCTGGGCCTGGGCCACCGCCAGGCCGTAGCCGGGCACGATCACCACCCGGCTCGCCCCCTCGAGGAGCATGGCGATCTCCTCGGCGCTGACGCTCTTCACCTTGCCGGCGTAGACGTCGTCGGCGTTCGCCGCGGCCGTCGTGCCCAGGCCGCCGAAGAGCACGCCGACGAGCGACCGGTTCATCGCCTGGCACATGATCGCCGTGAGGATCAGTCCCGAGGCGCCGACCAGCGACCCGGCGATCACCAGCACCGAGTTGTCGATGACGAATCCCGCCGCCGCGGCGGCGAGCCCCGAATAACTGTTGAGCAGGCAGATCACCACCGGCATGTCGGCCCCGCCGATCGGCATCGTCAGCGTGCAGCCGAGGAGGCTGCCGACGACCACCAGCAGCCAGTAGAGGAGGATCGAGTTCGGATAGACGCAGACCCCGACGACGAGCAGGAGCGTGGCGATCGCCAGGCCGAGGTTGATCCAGTGCCGGTTCGGGTCGGTCCAGGCCTTCTTGAACTGCGGCAGCTCCTCGAGCTTGCCGAAGGCCACGAGGCTGCCCCAGAACGTGACGGCGCCGATCAGGCCGGTCAGTGCCGTGGCGATGGCGAACTGCGTCCAGGCGGCGAGCGGGGTGGCGGCGGCCTTGGCGGCGGCGCCGGCGTTCCAGAGTTCGGCCCCGGCCACGAGCGTCGAGGCGGCGCCGCCGAATCCGTTGAGGAGGGCCACCATCTGCGGCATGCCCGTCATCGGGTACTTGACGGCCATCAGCGTGCCGATCACCGCCCCGATCGCGGCCGCGATCCCGACCATCACCAGGCCCCCCGGGCCGGCGGCCGTGAGCCGATCGACGACCGGCTTCTCGCAGCATGCGGCAAAAAGCGCGATCGCCATCCCGGCGGCGCCGAGGTAGTTGCCGCGGACGGCCGTCCGCGGGCCGGTCATCAACTTGAAGGCCACGATGAACAGCATCGAGGCGGCGAGGTAGGCGAGATTGATCCAGGCTTGGGTCGTCATGACGGCCTACTTCTTCTTGGGATTGAACATGGCGAGCATCCGGTGGGTGACCACGAACCCGCCGGCCACGTTGATCATGGCGAGGATCACCGCCACGAGGCCGAGCGTCGTCCCGAACCCCGTCGCCATGGCCCCGGCGACGACGATCGCCCCGACGGCCGTGATCCCGGAGATCGCGTTGGAGCCGCTCGTCAGCGGCGTGTGCAGCCGCTGCGGCACCTTCATGATCACTTCGAAGCCGACCCACATCGCCAGCAGGAAGACGGTGAGCAGACGGATGAACTTCGCGGCGGGGTCCTCGGCCGCGGCGACGGGCGTCGCGGCGTCGGCGAACAGGATCGCGATCTGGGCGAGCGGCATGGCGTGGGTTCCGGGGCTCGGGACTTCGTTTGCGGCGTGAGACTTCGGGGCGTAGTGGGCGTGCGGCGGCGTCAGCCGGCCGCCGGCGCGGTGGCCTCGAGCGGCGGCAGGCCGGCCCGCTCTCGGACCTTGGGATGCACGAGCTGGCCGCCGCGGGCGACGAGCGTGTCGCGGCAGATCTCGTCGTCGGCGGAGACGTTCGGCAGACCGCTCTTGACGAGGTGGGCGAGGAACGTGGCCACGTTGCGGGCGTAAAGCTGACTGGTGTGTGCGGGCACCTCGGCCGGCAGGTTCGTCGGCCCGAGGATCGTGACGCCGTCGATGACCACCGTCTCGTCCGGCCGCGAGCCCTCGCAGTTGCCGCCCCGCTCGGCGGCCATGTCGACGATCACGCTGCCGGGCTTCATCCGCGCCACCATCTCGCGGGTCACGAGGACCGGCGCCTTTTGGCCGGGAATGAGCGCGGTGCAGATGACGGCGTCGCTCTCGGCCACCACCTTGCCGAGCAGTTCCCGCTGCTTCGCGTAAAACTCCTCCCCCATCGCCTTGGCGTAGCCCCCCGCCGCCTCGCTCGAGCCGGTTTCCAGCGGCAGTTCCACGAACTTCGCGCCGAGGCTCTGCACCTGCTCCTTGACGGCGGGCCGGACGTCATAGGCGCTGACCTGCGCGCCGAGCCGTTTGGCGGTGGCGATCGCCTGCAGGCCGGCGACGCCGGCGCCGAGCACGAGCACCTTGGCGGGCGTGAGCGTGCCGGCGGCGGTGGTCATCATCGGCAGGATGCGGGGCAGGCTCGTGGCGGCGAGGAGCACGGCCCGGTAGCCGGCGATGTTTGCCTGGCTGGAGAGGACGTCCATGCTCTGGGCCCGCGTGATCCGGGGCACGAGTTCGAGCGAAAACAGCGTGGCACCACGTTCGGCCGCCTCACGGCAGGCGTCGGCCGACGAGAGGGGGTCGCAGAGCCCGATGAGGACCACGCCCGCACGCAGCCGGTCGCGGTCCGCGCACCAGCCGGCACCGCAGGCGCCGCAGGTCCGCACGCAGAGCACGCAGTCGGCGGCGAACGCCTCGTCACGAGACACGATCCGCGCTCCGGCGGCCCGATAGTCGTCGTCGGCGAAGCCGGCCGCCGAGCCGGCCGACGCTTCGACGAGGATCTCCAGGCCGGACTTGACCAGCGCCGGGATCGCGGCGGGCACCAGCGCCACGCGGCGCTCCCCGGGAAACGTTTCTCTGACGACGGCTACCTTCATCGGGAACGACCGGGGGCTGGTTGGGAGAATGGGCTCCGCGGCTCGGTGCGGAATCGACCGCAAGTCTCCTGTGCGGACGGGGATCACGCAACCGGCGTCGCCGGCGGAAACGAGGGCCGGTCACGCCTCGGGAGAGTCACGGTTCCGCGGCCCGATCACTGCCGCTTGTCTGGCCGGGCCGGCAGTGCTAATCTTCGGGGCTTCCGGTGGCGGGGCTTCACGCCCTCGGATCCGTGCCGGCCCGCCCGGGCACGCTTCCGCCCGCCGAGCATCCGACATGTCGTCCCTCGCGATTTTGCGTCCGTCGAAAGCCCCGAAAGTCTCAGAGCACAGGCAGCGTGACACGATGAAGACCTACATGGCCAAGCCGGGCGAAGTGGAACAGCGCTGGTGGGTCGTGGACGCCAGTGACCGGATCGTCGGCCGGCTGGCGAGCGACCTTGCCATGGTGCTGATGGGCAAGCATCGCCCGACCTACACCCCGCACGTCGACACCGGCGACTACGTCGTGGTGATCAATGCCGACAAGGTGCAGTTCACGGGCAAAAAGTGGCAGCAAAAAACCTATCGCTGGTACACCGGCTACCAAGGACTGCGGTCGGAAACGGCCGAGCATCGCCGCGACCGGCGTCCGGAGTTGATCGTCGAGGAAGCGGTCCGCCGGATGCTTCCCAAGACGCGGCTCGGACGGCAGATGCTCGACAAACTCAAGGTCTACTCCGGTGCGGATCATCCCCATCAGGCCCAGCAGCCCGAGCCGCTCGTGATGGGCGAGAAATGACGTTCGCGACCCGGGCGGCAGTTTCGGGAAATCTTCCACATTTCGTTCACGAGAGCGCAGAGAGAAACGAGGGGCATCGTCATGGCTGTTGAACAAGGCGTCCGATCGGCCCGGACCGGCGATCACATCACGGCAACGGGGCGGCGGAAGACGGCCGTGGCCCGCGTGCGGCTGCGGACGGGAACCGGCGGGATTACGGTCAACGGTCGTGATCTCGACGCCTATTTCCCCGCCATCAAGGACCGCGTGCTCGTCGCCGGCGTCCTCGAGCAGGTCGGCAAGCAGGGAGCAGTCAACGTCGACATCACCGTCGATGGCGGTGGACCGACCGGTCAGGCCGGTGCCTGCCGGCTGGGCATCGCCCGTGCACTCAAGGCCCTCGAGTCCGAACTCGCCGAACCTCTCCGCCAGGGTGGGCTGCTCACCCGCGATGGCCGGATGAAGGAACGGAAGAAGTACGGCCTGCGGGGCGCCCGCCGCGGCACGCAGTTCAGCAAGCGGTAACGCCCCCGGGACGCTTCATTCACGGATTTCCGGGTACGACGGGTGTCCCGGCCGTGTCCCAAGGGGCGACGATGACGCCCCTGCCCGCACGACCCCTACGACCGCCTTGGTCGGCGTTTTCCCTCCGGCCGTCCGTTGTTCGTGCGCTCTGGACGATGCTAGGCTAATCGGGGTGCGGGTTGCCGACCCGGTTCCTGCACCCCCTCCCGGAGACTCCTGTCATGTCGCGACCTGCCTGGCTTTGGATCACATCCATCGTGTCGTTCCTTCCGGCGTCGTTTGTCGTCCAGACGGCGTCGGCCGCCGAGCCGGCGAAGACCGGTCGCAAGGCTGCCGCGGCGGCCGAGGTCCGGGAACTGCTCGAGGCCGAGGCCGACGGTCTCGTCGAGGTGAAACTCGTGCAGAATGATGCGCGTTCGGCGCAGATCGTCGTCGCGAACAAGGGTGACAAGCCGCTGACCTTGAAGATGCCCGCGACGTTTGCCGGGGTGCCAGTGCTCGCGCAGTTTGGCGGTCCCAACCAGGGGGGCATTCAGCCCGGTGGCAACATGGCGGGTTTCGGTGCCGCGAATGCGCCACAGGTGACGGGCGGAGGCGTGAACCAGGCCGGGATGGGGATCGGCGCGGGACCGGGAAACGGCGCCGGGCCGTTCTGCTGGGTCGCCCGCGAGGTGTACGGGGCACACGACCCGCGCTGGGTGCGGTTCCGCGGTTGGATGCGGTTTCAGTCGCCGGCGTGGCTGCTCGATGCGTATGTCGCCCATGGCGAGGATGTCGCCTCGTGGCTCCATGACAAGCCGGTCGCCAAGTGGTCGCTGCGGCAGGTGATGGACGTCGCCATCGCGGACTTCGACGCGGAGGAACAGGGATCCGGCGGGCAGTTGCGAATCGCCGACGTCGCCGCCGGGCTCACGGTCATGCCCGGGAAGATGCGATCCGTCCGCGTGCCGACGGTCTGCCTGCAGCACGGCAGGCCTGAGCCCTCGCAGCGAATGACTTACAAACTCGTGTCCCTCGAATCTCATTCCAAGGATCCGAAGCTGGCCGTCGTGCTCGAGGCCCTCGCCCGCGGCGAAATCTCGCAAAAAGTCGCCCAGGCGGCGGCCTGGCACCTTGCCAACGGGCTCACCTGGGAGCGGTTGGCGGCCGAAATGATCGACCACGCCGGCGGCGATCCCGACGCGCCGTTCTTCGCCCCCTGGGAACTCGAGGCTGCGTTTCGTGTCGTCGAAGTTGCAACGACGAACGCAAAGAAGGACGAGCAGGCTGACGCCGAGTCCCGGGCTATTCGTTGAGTCAGCGGTCCGGTCGAAGGCCCAGGGACGGGGTTCACAGGCCGGTAGGCACGTCCCCGGCGCCTCGCGTGCCGAGGGCCTGCCACGTCGGAGCATCGATGTCGGAGCGGATGAACCGTGCCGAGCCGTCCATGAAGGCGACGTTCACACCACCGGAGTGATGGCTTCGAGCCGTGACGATCGCGCGGGTCGCGGCGTCCGTGTTGTTCGCCGCCTTGGTGGGGGACATCTCGCGCGGCGACGTCAGGTCGATGTCGTACTGCTTGCCGTCGGAGTGGTGATAGGCCACCTTGGTGTTGGGCGGCAACGCGGTGGTAAAGCCGATATGCACCGTGCGGCCGCATACCCATTCCGTGTGGCCCGCATCGACGGAGAAGCTGCCACCGCCGGCCATGGCGGCGGCGGCTGCCGCGTCGGCCGGAGCGGTCGGCGACATCGAGGGAACGTCCTGCCAACGGGGCGTGTAGGCCTTGACCTCGGCGAGTGCCAAGGTGTTGCTCAATCCATCTGGAAACTGGCTCGCCCGAAGTTGCTTGAAGGGAGCAAACGCCCCGCCGCCATCGGCGCCCGTTTGCGGATCGTAGACCAGATAGACCCCCGTGTTCAGCCCGTAGTTGAGCGGGAAATGCTTGGCGGCGCCGGCGGTGTCGACAACGGCCTGGGCCCGCGGTTCGCTGGGGCAGACCAGGACATCGACCCGGGTGGCCGCGACTCCGTTGGGCGGAAACAGGGCCTTGTTGGCGGCGTTGCCGTAGGACTTCGTGAAGTCGATTCGTCGGAAGACGACGTCCCCCTCCACGAACGGCAGCAGTTGGGCCTGGCCCGACCAGGGGGCCTCGGTGCCGCTGGCGACCGCGAGAGCCGATGCCGGAAAGGCCTTTCTCGCGCTCTCGAAATTCGCCAAGGCCAGGCCGAGCTGGCGCAGATTGTTCTGGCAGGCCGCCCGCCGGACCGACTCACGGGCTGCCTGTACCGCCGGGATCAGCAGGCCCATCAGCACGGCGATGATCGCGATGACCACGAGCAGTTCAACGAGCGTGAACGCCCCACGCACGGGCGCCGGGAGCGGTCGAAGACGCGGCGAACGATCCGAGTGTCCCGGTTGCTGCGCGACGTTGGAAATCATTTTGCAACTCCAGGCTTGAAAAATGCTTTTCGAAAACGAGAATCATTCTCAACAACAACAGGATAGGCGTCGACTGGCGTACTGTCAAGAAGGCGGAGCGGTTGAACTTTTGCCCGAGAACCCGGTGGGTGCGTTTCGTGGTATGAGCGATTGGGTACAACCGAAGGAAGCACGGTCGCGGTCGATCGCCCCGTGCCGGAGGCAAGGCAGATGAGCGAATTGAGGCCAGGAATCGCCGCGCCGCAGGGCGGGGCGGCGGCCGCCGTCGACGGCCCGGTCGTCGAGACCCGCAACCTCTCGAAGACGTACCGTGATTTCTGGGGCCGCAGCAAGAAGGTGGCCCTCAAACCACTCGACCTCACCATCCGCCGTGGCGAGATCTTCGGTCTGCTCGGCCCGAACGGCTCGGGCAAGACGACGACGATCAAGCTCATCCTCGGCCTTCTCTTTCCCACATCCGGGGCTGCGTCCGTCTTCGGCCGCGATGCGGCCGACGTCGGCAAGAACGAACGGGTCGGCTATCTGCCCGAGGAGTCCTACCTCTACAAATTTCTCGACGCCGAGGAGACGCTCGACTTCTACGGCCGCCTGTTCGACATCCCGCCGGCCGAGCGGAAGCGACGGGCCGACCTGCTCATCGAGATGGTCGGCCTGGCCAGGGACAAGAAGCGGCAACTCAAGGAATACTCCAAGGGGATGACACGCCGCATCGGCGTCGCCCAGGCGCTGATCAACGACCCGGAACTGGTCGTGCTCGACGAGCCCACCAGCGGCCTCGACCCGATCGGGACCCGCGAGATGAAGGATCTGATCCTGGATCTCAAAGGCCGCGGCAAGACGGTGATCATGTCGTCGCACCTGCTCGCAGACGTCGAAGACGTCTGCGACCGGATCGCCGTGCTCCACCAGGGGGAACTGAAGGAACTCGGCCGGGTCGAGGACTTGCTGCGGCTCACCGACGTCACGCAGATCCGCGGCCGCAATCTGTCGCCGGCCGCGGTGGCGGAAGTCAGAGCCGTGCTCGAACGGCACGGTGCCTCAGAGGTCGAGGTCGGCAACCCGACCACCACGCTCGAGGACCTGTTTCTGGAGGTGGTGCGCGATACCGAGGCCCGGCCCGGCCGCCGTGCCCGGCGGGACGCGGCCGCGGACCGGGACGGACGGCGTTAGGAGGCGGCATGGTCCTGGAGGAAGAAATCCCCCCGTTCCTGACCTGGCTCAGCCCCGCGGTCGGCGGATACGCGGTGAGCGTCGCCCTGCTCGGCGTCGTGGTCGCGGGCTGCTGCTGGCTGGTGCAGTCGTTCGTCGTCGGCCCGGTGACCGCCGGGGACCGCGTCTATCGGGGCATCGTCGGGGTCGGCCGTGACCTGGCCGCGACGTCGGGGCGGCGGACCTGGGCGCTGGCCCGGCTGGCGATGCAGGAGTCGCTCCGCCGGCACGTGCTCGTCGTGCTCGGGCTGTTCGCGGTGATCATGGTCTTTGCCGGCTGGTTCCTCGACCCGACGAGCGTCAATCCAGGCAAGCTGCGCGTCGAGTTCATCCTCGCCGCGACCAATTTTCTCGTCTGCGCCGTGACGCTCCTGCTTGCCGTCTTCAGTCTCCCCGCCGACTTCAAGGCCAAGGCGATCCAGACCGTGACCACGAAGCCGGCGCGGAGCGGCGAGATCGTGCTCGGCCGGATCCTCGGATTCGCCCTGGTGGGGACGGGCCTGCTGACGGTCATGGGCATCGCCGGATGGGCATTCGTCGCCCGCGGCGTCGTCCATGCGCACGGCGTCGATGCCGCGCAGCTCGTCGAGATTCGAGACGACGAGGGCACGGTGATCGGCTACGAGGGCAAGACGAGCGTCGATCATGGGCACCGGCACCGCGTCCGGCTCGATGCCGCCGGCAATGGCGTGGCGGAAGCCGAGCAGGGGCACGGCCACCCGATCCGCGGCACTGGGCCCGGCCGGCACGTCGTGGACGGTCCCGAGGGAATTCTCGAGGCCCGGCGGCCGCTCCGCGGCCGGCTTTCGTTCCTCGGTCGCAACGGCCTGCCGATGGACCGGGGCATCAGCGTGGGGGACGAGTGGGCCTACCGGTCGTACATCGAAGGGGGCACGCTGGCCGCCGCGATCTGGACTTTTGCAGGCGTGACGGAACGGGATTTTCCCGACGGGCTGCCGCTGGAACTCGAGATCCATGTCTTCCGGACCCACAAGGGTCAGATCGACAAGGGGATCGGCGGCAGCATCCGCGTCCGCAATCCCGTGACCAGGCTGCAGAGCGACCCGATCGTGTTCATCGCCAGGGAGGCGACGCTCGACCGCCAGCCGATTCCCCGGCAGCTGACGGTCACGGCGGCCGACGGAGACCGCCGCGAGGTCGATCTTTTCGAGGCCCTGGTCGCGGACGGCCGCGTCGAGGTCATCCTCCAGTGCCTGGAGCCGGGGCAGTATTACGGGGTCGCCCAGGCCGACTGCTACCTCCGTGCCGGCGACGGGTCGTTCGCCGTCAACTATGCCAAGAGCTGTCTCGGCATCTGGTTGCAGATGCTCCTCCTGACGGCGCTGGGTGTGGTGCTCAGCACCGTCGTCGCCGGACCGGTCGCCCTGTTCGGCACGCTGGCGATCCTGCTCGTCGGCCAGTTTCGCGACTTCATCTCCAAGCTCTTCACCAGCCAGGTCACGGGGGATTCCGTGGCGGCCCCGGGCGGCGGCCCGATCGAATCGTTCTACCGCATCGTGACGCAGGCGAGCATCACGGCCGAACTCGAGAAAACAACCGGCGTGCTCTGGATGAAGACGATCGACACGCTGCTGCTCGCCCCGCTGCGGCTGGCCGCGGGCCTGTTCCCCTCGCTCTCGGCACTGGGCACTTCCGATTTCGTGGCCGGCGGCTTCGACATCCCCTTGAACCGGGTCGCCATGGACGTGGCGGAGACCTTCGGGTACCTGGTCGTGCTCGTCGTCGCCGGGGCGGTCTTTCTCCGCACGCGGGAGGTGGGATCGACATGAACGAGACACGACCGGGGAACGCGCATGTGGGGAGCACCGCCGGCACGACGTTCCTCGGCCTCAAGCCGGAGAAGGCGGTGGCGCTGGTGGTGATCGCGGCGCTGCTCGTGCCGTTGTCGGCACTGAGCCAGCCGGCCGATACCAAGGCCGCCGGAGGGACGCTGGCACGGATGCGGGCGGCCAACGGTCTGGCGCAGTCGGGCCTGGGGGACGTCGACGCCACCGGAGAGACGCTGCGCCTGGCCACGCTGGGGCTGAAGAACGTCGCGGTCGTCCTGCTGTGGGATCGAATCAACCACTACAAGATGGTCAAGGACTGGACGAGCCTGTCGGCCGCGCTGGAGCAGATGACCAAGCTCCAGCCCCATTTCTTCAGCGTCTGGGATTTTCAGGCTCACAACCAGTCCTACAACATCTCGGTCGAGTTCGACGATTACCGGGACCGGTACGCCTGGGTCATCAAGGGAATCGAGTTTCTGCGCAAGGGGGCGGCCCTGAACCGGACGGAGCCCCGGCTCCCCGACCGGATGGGCTGGTACATCGGCCACAAGATCGGCACGGCGGACGAGAAGCGGCAGTTTCGCCGCCTCTTTCGCGAGGATGACGATTTCCACTTGCGGGACGATCCCGCACGGACGCTGCCGGAGCGGGACAACTGGCGGGTCGGGAGAGAGAAGTACCTGGCCGCTGAGGCGATCGTCGATGCCGGACACCCGGTTCCGAATCCGGTCGTCTTCCACAGTCACGTCATGAAATGGTCGATCAACTACGCCCGGGCCCTGGAGGCCGAGGGGACGTTCGGCAACGACGCGGGCGTCGCCTGGATTCGGGCCCAGAAGGACCTCGCCGCATTCGCCAGCCGCGAGATCCCCACGAGCTGGCACGTGCCGATCCGGCTGGCGCTTCGCGAGGAGCAGGAGGCCAAGGCCGCACGGCTGGAGCAGGAACTCGAGACCCTGCTTCCCGGCCAGTTCACGGCGCTGGCCCGCACCCTCCATGCGGCACTGCCCGACGAGGCCCGCAAGGCGATCGAGACACCGCCGAAAAGCCGGACGCCCGAACAGCAGCAACTGGCGGAAGCATCGTTCGCCGCCTCGACCCCGACCTGGACCGAAGTTGCCCGCACCGCGCCTGCCGCGGTGCGCGAACGAGCCCGCGAACTGGCCCGCCTGCACGACGAGGCCCTGCGGACGGCCGACATCATCGACCGCTACCGCGACATCGTGAACTTCGATTTCTGGCGGGCCTGCTGCGAGGCCGAGGCGACGGCACCGGCCTTGCGGGCCCGCGAGCGGCTCTGGCAGGCACACGAGGCCGACCAGAAAGCCGACCTACAGGCGGCGCGAACCGCCTACGAGGAGGCGTTCGCCGCCTGGCGGCAGGTGCTCGACGCTTCTCCCGTCCTCCGTGCGGATGATTTGACGGCCCGGGAGATGGCCGAAGAGATCGAACGGTACGAGCGGCTTCTCGACCGGCATTTCGGCGAGCGGCTGCCCAGGCCGTTCGTGCTGCAGGACGTGCTCGACCTCGTCAAGCAGGGTGGGGGCTAGCGCGGACGAGCAGTTTGTCGATCCGTCGGCCATCCATGTCCACGACCTCGAGCGTCAGTCCGCGCCACGTCACCTGGTCGCCCGTGCCGGGGATCCGCTCCAGTTCCGCGAGCACCAGACCCGACACCGTCGAGTAGTCGCGGGGCAGGGCGTCGGCCTTCACGGCCAGCCGCCGCACCAGGTCCTCGATGCTCGCGCCGCCGTCCACGAGCCACGAGCCATCCGGCCGTTGCACGAAGGCCGCTGCCTCCGTGCGGTGCTCGTCGTGGATCTCGCCGACCAGTTCCTCGATCACGTCCTCCAGCGTCACCATCCCCTCCGTACCGCCGTATTCGTCGAGCACAATGGCGAGCTGGTTCTTCTCACGCTGAAAGAGCTCCAGCAACCTGTCGAGCGGCATCGTCTCCGGCACGAACAGGGCCCGATGCAGCATCTTGCGCAGTTCGAGCGGCCAGCCCATCCAAGTATGCCGGAGGACGTCCTTGAGCAAGACGTAGCCGAGGATGTGGTCGAGTGACCCCTCGTAGACCGGCAGCCGTGAGTAGCCTGCCATGGCGATGGCACCGAGGATCTCCCCGGCCGGCGTCTCGATGTCGAGCGCGTCGAGGTCGATCCGCGGCCGCATGATGTCGCGGACCGTCCGCTCGCCGAGCCGCAGCGCCTCTGCGGCCACCGATTGTTCCACGGCCTCCAGCACTCCCTCGGCCCGTCCCGCCTCCAGGAGGTGCTCGATGTCGTCCACCGAGACGCTTGGCTCGTCCTGGGCACGGACCCCGAGCAGGAGAAGCACGGCCGAGGTCGCGGCGCTCATCACCCACACCAGCGGCCGCATGACCCGCGAGAACCAGTGCATCGTCGGGGCCGCGAGCCGGGCGAATGATTCCGCCCGGCGCAGCGCCAGCCGCTTCGGCACCAGTTCCCCGAGCAGCAGCGTGACGAACGACAGCACGGCCACGAACACGACGAGCGCGATCGGCTGGGCCCAGGCCGCCAGCCAGGCCGGGGAGTGCCCCTCGATCCAGCGGGCGAGGTCGCTGACCAGCCGGTCGCCGCCGTAGGCCGCCGCCAGCGTGCCCACCAGCGTGATCCCGATCTGGACCGTGGGCAGGAATCGGTCGGGGCTGTTCGACAGTTCCAGCGCCGTCCTGGCGGCCGCGTCCCCCTCGGCGGCGAGCTGCCGCAGGCGGCCGCGCCGGCTGGCGACGATGGCCATCTCCGCCCCCGAAAAAAACCCGTTGGCGAGGATCAACGCGAGGACGATCAGGAGTTCGATCATCATCGGGATCGCGGCGACGCCGTCCCGGGGGCGAGGCCGGGCCCGCGGCACGGCCGAACGATCACGGCGCCGGTCAGCATGAGGCCGTCTCCCGGCAGGTGACGGCGAGGTTGTCGCGGTGGATCACCTCCTGGTACGGGCAGTAGCCGAGCACGCCGGCAATCGCGTCTGTCTTCAGCCCGGCGATCCGATGCAGCTCGGCCGCCGGGTAGTTGACGAGTCCACGGGCGAAGGGGCGGTCGCCCGCCGTCTCCAGGGCGACGGCGTCGCCCGTCGCGAAGTCGCCACGGACCGCGGTGATGCCCGCGGCCAGCAGGCTCCGGCCGCCGCTGACGACGGCATCGCGGGCCCCGGCGTCGACAACCAGCGTGCCGCGGACGTCGGTCGACCATCCCAGCCACCGCTTCCAGGCGGGCATGGTCTCGGTCCGCCCCGTGAACAACGTTCCCACCGTCGCGCCCGCGACGATCTTCTCAAGCACGTGGTCGTCGCGACCGGAGGCGATGATGCAACTGCTCCCCGCCGCGGTGACGATCCGGGCGGCCGCGATCTTGCTCGCCATCCCCCCCTTGGAGAGGCCGCCGAGCCGGTCGCGGGCCAACGCCTCCACCGACGCGTCGATCCGGGGCACGTGGGGGAGGATGCAGGCGCCGGGCTCGGCCGGATGCCGGTCGAACAGCCCCTCGACGTCGGAGAGGAGCACCAGGAGCGGCGCCCCGAGGAGCGTCGCCACGAGGGCCGCGAGCCGGTCGTTGTCGCCGAAGGATGTCCGCAGTTCCTCCACGCTCACCGTGTCGTTCTCGTTGATGACCGGGATGGCGCCGTAGTCGAGCAAGGCCCGGAGTGTATTGCGGATGTTGAGGTATCGGGTGCGATCCTGGAAATCGTCGGCCACGAGCAGCACCTGTCCCACGTGGCGGCCGCGGTCACGCAGCGAACGCTCGTAGGCCTCGATCAGGCAGCTCTGGCCGATCGCGGCCACCGCCTGGAGGTCGGCCAACTCGTCCGGCCTGCGGGCGAGCCCCATCCGGCCCATGCCCGCCCCCACGGCCCCGGAACTGACGAGCACGACCTGTCGCCCGCCCGCCAGGACGGCGTCGAATTGGCGGCCGAGGGCTTCGATCCGGGCGGCATCGAGCAGGCCGTCGGATCCGGTGAGCACGCGGGTGCCCACCTTCACGACGATCGTGCGCGCCGCGGCGACGAGATCGTGGCGCAGGGGGTCGGTCATCGTGGAGACCATGGCCGGAGAGAATGGTCCGTCCCGAACCTGGCGGCGGACCGGCGAGCCGAAATCCTACCCGTTCAGCAGCCGGCGTGGCCACCGGGTCGGTCGCGAAAAACAGCCGCCGTGCCGGCGTCTGTTGAGCGCGGGACAAGGCGGCCCGTATATTCGTCGTCACGGCGCCCAGCGGGGCCGCCCGGCCGTCGGCGCGGCCCGTGCCCCGCCGCCGACCCGCCCGGAAGCCCGCAGATGAGCGACTTGCAGCACGAGTGCGGCCTGGCGGCGATCTACCACCTGCGGTCGTCGGAAACCTCTCCCCTCTGCCCGCTGCAGGGGCAGGAAGAAGTGTCGCGGCTGGTGCCGCGGATGCTGCTCGACATCCAGAACCGCGGCCAACTCTCCGCCGGCATGACCGTCTGGAACCCCGCCCGGGCGCAGCTGCTGGCCACCTACAAGGAAGTCGGCAGCGTCAGCGAGGTGTTTCGGATGAGCCATCGGGGCAAGTACGAGAGCCTGATGGAGCAGCACGCCGGCCGGGCCGCCATCGGGCACGTCCGCTACGCCACCTGCGGGGCCGACGATCGCGGCTATGCCCAGCCGCTGGAGCGGCCCCACATCCAGAAGCGGAAGTGGTTCGCCTTCGGCTTCAACGGCCAATTGGCCAATTACCCGGCCCTCCGCGGCGAGATTCTCGCCGCCGACGACAACCACCTTGCCCGCGACAACGACACCGAGGTGATCATGCACGCGATCGGCCGCGAGCTCGCCGGCGACGCGGATCCCGACCCCGTGCAGCTCCTGGCGGCGATTTCGGCCCGCTTCGACGGCGCCTGGAACATCGCCCTCCTCGACGCCTGCGGCCGGCTGATCGTGGCCCGCGATCCGCTCGGCATCCGGCCGCTGGTCCACGCCCGTCTCGGGCCCCTCGTGGCGGCGGCGAGCGAGAGCGTGGCCCTGCTCAACCTCGGCTTTCCGGCGGAGTCGATCCGGTCGCTGGAGCCCGGCACCGCGCTGCTCGTGGACGGGGAGAAGGTGCGGGTCGAACGGTTCGCGGCCAGCCAACGTCGGGCCCACTGCTTCTTCGAATGGATCTACTTCGCGAACGTCGCCAGCACCATGGACGACCGTAGCGTCTACCTGACCCGCAAGCGTCTCGGCGAGGAGCTGGCTCGGCTGGAGACGGTGCCGATCGACGAGGACACGGTCGTCGTCCCCGTGCCCGACACGAGCAAGGCCGCCGCCGACTCGATGGCCTATCGGCTCCGCATCCCGTCGGTCGAGGGCCTGATCCGCAATCGCTACACGGGGCGGACCTTCATCGACGGGGCCGCCAGCCGGCGGCAGAAGGCGGAGACGAAATACACGCCCCTCCGCGAGGTGCTCGAAGGCAAGCGGGTGATCCTCGTCGAGGACTCGATCGTGCGCAGCACGACGATGAAGGTGCTGCTCGGCCGGATGCGGTCGCTCGGCCTGGCCCGTGAGATCCACGTGCGGGTGGCCTGCCCGCCGATCGTCGCCCCCTGCTTCTACGGCATCGACATGTCCACGATCGACGAACTGTTCGCGCCGGAGTTTCTCGGCGGCGGTCCGCTCACGGAGGAGGCGCAGGGGGCGATGGCCGCCCGGCTCGGCGCCGATTCGCTCCGCTACCTGCCCGTGGAAGCGGTCGCCCGCTCGATCGGCTTCGCGGCGGACGAACTCTGTCAGGCCTGCCTGACGGGCCGCTATCCGACGCCGGCGGGAGAGCGGCTCTACGAGATCGCCCTCGGCCAGACGTCCCGCGGCGGCTCGGGGCGGACCTACGAGGCGGTTCCCGCCGGCTGATGCATCCGATCGCAGCCGGCTGGCGCGTCGTTCCGCACCAGCGCGGCTCGCCACACGGGCAGCCCGGCCAGCCGCGTGCGGCGCTCGAAGTGGGTGCGGTAGTCGAGGTCGTGACGCGGTTCGCCGGCTGGTTCGTCTTGCGGAGGGGCGAAAAGCCCGGTCTCTCGGGCCGCTGCCAACGCTTCGCGGAAGTATTCCTCGACGTCGGTCCAGATGTGCAGTTCACCCCCCGGGATGAGCGTCCGGCCGACATGCCGCAGGAACGGTTCACAGAGGACGCGACGCTTGCGGTGCCGGGCCTTCCACCAGGGGTCGGGAAAGTAGACGTGCACCGCCGCCAGCCGACGATCGGGCAGCAGGCTGCGCACGAGGAACGTCGCGTCGCCATGGATGATGCGGGCATTGCCGGCCGCTGCCGCCGCGAGCCGGCCGGCACAGAGCCGGGCGTAGCCGGCGCTGATTTCCACGCCGAGAAAGTTCCGCTCCGGACGGGCGGCGGCGGCAGCGGCGATGAACAGTCCCTTGCCGCTACCGACCTCGAGTTCCACCGGGGCGGCAGCGGGAAAAAGTGCCGCCGGATCGCAGGGCGCCGGCAGGGCGGCCAACGGCAGCAGGTGGGCCGAGAGATCGACCGTCGGATCGGGCTTCTTGGGAGGACGGCGCGGCATGGGTAGGTCGGCGGGCCGAAGGTGGAACGGCGGTTCAGCCGCCGGCTTTCGGGCCGCCGGCCGCGGGCACCATCGCGTCGACGGGCAGCGGCACGCCCTTGATGATGCCATCCACGACGATCCTGTCGCGGACGATGCCCTGGAACCGGCAGACGATCATCGCCTTCGGCCGGACGCGGATCTTCTCGACGGCGATCACGAGCCGGTCGCCCGGCACCACCGGCTCGCGAAAGCGGACTTCCTCCAGCCCGCCGAAGCCGACGACCTTGGCCTGGAGCAGGTCGTAGCGGTGGGTGAAGTAACTGGAGAGTTGTGCCGCCGCCTCGCACATCAGGACGCCCGGCATCAGGGCCATGCTCGGAAAGTGGCCCCGGACCCAGAACTCATCCTGCGTCACGTCCTTGTATCCGACGCACAGACAGCGTTCCTGGTCCTCGTGGATGATCGCCGTCAACTGCTCCATCTCGAACCGCTGCATGTTCCAGCGGCGGATCTCGTGGATGTCGGCGATCACCCGATCGACGTCGTATTCATCGGGGTGGATGATGTAATCACGCGGGGCCACTGGGCACGTTCCTGCGATCGACGAAATTTCGGACTCTGGAACGCGTCAGGTGCGGATGTGCTTCCGCTTGGCCTTGCGGGCCTTGCTGTTGGCGGGACGCGCTCCGTGATTCGCCTTCTTGAGGCCGCGATGGGGCTTGGCCATGACTGGTCGCTCCGGGTGTGGCCGGCTGCCTCGTGCCGCCGGAAAGGCTGTTTGTACCACGTTCCGACCGGGCAATCCACGGGGGCGGCTCAGGCCGAACGGTTGCGAGGGGCCGTCGCCCGCTCCGCCGCGATCGCCTCGCGGAGGCTGTTGCGCACGATCTCCACGAAGCTGGCGGCCAGAAACCCGACGAGGCCGCCGATCACGGCCGCGGAGGCTCCGCCGAGCACCGCGCCCGCCATCGAACATGATGTCAGCAGCCGCAGGCACGTCCCCCCGATCACTCCACCGCTGAGTCCTCCGATGCCGACGGAGACCGGAACGAGCAGGCCGAGCCGCGTGCTCCGCTGCAGGTGGTTCGGCCGCGCGGCGGGCAGATCAACCACGGCCCATGCCCGGCGGTGCGTCCCGACGCGGTCGAGATCCCGATCGGTGTCGTCGCGCAGCCGCGTTCCGATCGCGTTCCCCGCGACATGCATGCCGACGCTCGCCACCAGCACGGCGGCCGCCATCCAGCCGGCAAGCCCGAGCCAGCCGATGGCGGCGCTGGCGATCGCGAGCACCACAGCCAGCCAGGAATAGGTCGCGAGCCGCATCGGTCTGGCCTCGTCGCGCCGTCGCCGCGGAACTCCTTCACTATAGCCACCCACCGGGCCGTGGAGACAGGGCCGAAGGCCCGGGCGGTCACTCCACCGCCCGGGGGCCGTAGATCGGCAGCATCCGGTAGTAGACCTCCAGGGTCAGTACGGCGAGCGCTGTGTGGGCGAGGCGGCCCCCCGGAGCCGTGTCGGGATCGGCGAAGAACCAACTGCCGGCCTCGTGGCCGAGCCGCGTCTGCTGGGCCACGATCTGGTCGCGGTTCTTCGCGTTCCAGCGCGGCCAGGCCGGATGGTCGCGTTGCAGGAGCGCCTGCGCGAGGTAGAAGTTCTGATAGATCGCCGTTGGATCGGGGCCCGGCCGGGCGAGATCGGCGAGGCCGCGGTCGATCGCGTCGGTATCCTGCCAGCCGGTGTACATCCGGCAGAGCAGTCCGATAGCCGACGTGCAGGGCGTGGCCCGCGGTCCCTGGTAGCCGTAGGACGTGCCGCCCCGCGACTGCACGCGGTCGAGGAATTGACCGGCACCGTCGATCGTCGCCCCGGGCACGTCGAGGCCGCCGATCGCCGCGCTCTTCAGGGCCGCCACCTGCCAGGCGGTCACCGTGATGTCGCCCGGCTGCCCGGGCAGGTACCGCCAGCCGCCGGCGTAGGAGTCCTGCGCGGCCGCGATGAACCGGATCGAGTCTTTGGCCGGCCCAGCGAGCATGTCGTCCCGGGTCATGCAGTAGGCCTCGGCGAGCGCGAGGGTGGCCACGCCCTGGCCGTACATCGTCCCTTCGCCCAGATCGCCGCCGCGCGGCGTGGGTCGCAGCCGCGCGGCGAGATACGCAAGTCCCTTGGCGACGGTCTCGCGGTGGTCGCCCTCGACATGCGTGTGGCCGGCACCGAGGAACGGGAGCAGGGCGATGCCGGTGCTCGCCGTGGTGCTCGCCACCGTGCCCGGGTCCCGACAGCCCCCGTTGCACCGGCAGCCCGAGAGGTCGAACCGCCACGATCCATCATCCGCCTGATGCGCCGCGAGCCAGGCCAGGCCGCGTTCCACGGACGCCTCGCTGAACACGCTGCCCCCGCGGCCGCGAACGGCGGCGCTGCGGCCCGTGGTCCTGCCGGCCACCACTGAGCCGGGGTCGGCGGCGGCCGTGGCTGGGGCCCGTGCCGACCGCACGAGCGAGGCCGGAACCGCCCTGACGGCCGCTTCGGGCCCCGGCTGATCCTGGGACCGAAGAGGCTCGGCGATCGACTCCGTGATGGGGGGTTCGGCTGCCGAAGCGACGGGCACCACGACGAGTTCGGCGACCGGATCGGACGCGGCACGTGGCGGCTCGCTTGGGGGCAGCGGGGTGGCCGCCATGTCGATCGCCTGCCCTTCGACGTCGTCGTCGCCCGTGCCGGTGGAACCCAGTTGCAGGTCGATCGGCCGGGGCCGGGACACACGTTCCTGCCGGGGCACGAGCAGGGCGAGGGCGATGAGCAGCACGAGGTGCGTGAGGGCGCTGGCATAGCCCGACCGGACCGCCTTGCTCCCGACGATCCGTTCGATCCGCGTGGTCGCGTGGGCGGGCAGGGGAGACCGCGTGGGAAGGACGGCTGGCACGGCGGCGGTCTCGTGGCGGTGCGGGAAGCCGCTGCGGGGTCGGCAGACTGTGCCGATCTGGACGGTCGTGCCGGGGGACTGCCCGCGGTTCCGCCCGCAACGGGCTCCATACGGAGAGATCGGCATTCCGGCAGGGAACGCTGAACCCGTCAGCGGCGGGACATGGTCCGCGCGGGGCCGGCCTGCACGTCGCCGGCATCGTCACCTACACCGCCGGGGCAGCGAGTGGGCACGGGCTGGAGGATGGGCTCCGTCCCGTCCCGCCGCCAGGCGATGTGCGAACGCCAGGCGTCGACGGTCGCGGGATGGTCGGAGCGAAAGTGAACGCCGCGGGTCTCGCGCCGCTCGAGGCTGCTGCGGATCATGAGTCGCGCCACCTCGAGCATGTTCTGCAACTGCCAGCCCTGCGGCTCGGCGAACTGTCGTGGCAGCACGTAGCGGCACCAGCCCTCGACGGTTTCCAACGCCTCGGCGAGCGGCTCCTCGGACCGCTCGACGCCCACGTGCCGCCACATCAGGGCGCGGAGGGAGTTGCGGATGTCGGCAAGGTCGAGCCCGCCCTGCGTGGTGGCGGCGGTTTCCGGCGCCCGTGGAAACGCGATCGGCGGCACGCGAAACTCCTCCGCGCCGCCGGCCACGACAGCCAGCGCCTCGATCGCAGCCGCAGCGCCGGCACGGCCGCCATAGACGAGTCCCTCCAGCAGGCTGTTGCTCGCGAGCCGGTTGGCGCCGTGCAGGCCGCTGGACGTGACCTCTCCCGCTGCGAACAGCCCCGGCACCGTCGTCCGGCCGTCCGCGTCGACCGAGACGCCGCCGATCATGTAGTGGGCCCCGGGGCGGACCGGAATCCGGTCGCGGGCCAGATCAAGGCCGAACTTGCCGCAGACCGCGGCCATGCCCGGAAAGTGACGACGAACCATCTCCGCGTCGAGGTGCGAGAGGTCGAGGTAGACGTTGGCATGGTGCGTGCGGTGCATGACGACGGTGATCGCCCGCGAGACAACGTCACGCGGGGCCAGTTCGGCCCGCGGATCGAACTCGGGCATGAAGCGGCGGCCGTCGCGATCGACGAGGTGGGCTCCGGCACCGCGGACCGCCTCCGTGATCAGGCTGCGCGAGCCCCCGGCGATGTAGAGCACGGTCGGGTGGAACTGCATGAACTCCATGTCGCGAAGCTCCGCCCCCGCCCGCCAGGCCAGCGCCAGGCCGTCGCCGCTGGCGCCGGGCGGGTTCGTCGATTCCCGATAGAGCTGCCCCGCGCCGCCGGTGGCCAGGATCGTGCGCCGCGCCCAGACGATCGTCTTGCCATGGGCGGGATTCCAGACGATCGCCCCGCGACAGACACCCTTGTGCGTCACGAGGTCGATGGTGAACGTGTCGGGCCAGACCTCGAGGTTGGCGAGGCCGCGGGTCCGCTCGATCACGGCCCGCATCACCTCCCGGCCGGTGGCGTCGCCGAGCGCGTGCACGATCCGCCGGTGGCTGTGGCCCCCCTCGCGGCCGAGGTCGAGGGCCCCGTTGCTGGCATCGAAGCGGGTGCCCCAGGCGATCAGTTCGGCGATCCGCGTCGGTGCCTCGCGGACGACGGCATCGACGACGTCCTCATGGCAGAGCCCGCATCCCGCCGTGAGCGTGTCGGCGACGTGATTGTCGAAGCGGTCCTCCGGATCGACGACGCCCGCAATGCCCCCCTGGGCCCACTGGCTCGACGAACCCTGCAGGTCGTCCTTCGTCACGACGGTGACGGTCAGCCGTGGATCGACGGCCAACGCCGCCCGCAGTCCGGCCAGGCCGCCTCCGAGCACGAGCACGTCGGTGAAACAGTGCGGAATCCGCTTCGGGCTGAACGACACGAGGTGCCGTGGACCGACGAACGACTGGCTCATTGGCCGTCGGTGCTCTGGAGGAAGGCCTTGACCTGTTCGCGGTACTCGCTCGGCGGCCGGCTGCGGCGCCCTTCCGTCTGGCTGCCCCGCGACTCTGCCGGCACCGCCCGCGAACTTCGCACGCCGTCGGGCCGCAGGCCGAGGCTTCTCACCGCCCGCTCGAACTCGACCTTCTTCCGGACATCGCCGCTGCCCGCCTGCCGGCGCATCGTCTCCCAGCGATCGAGGAATTGCCGCGCCTGATCGGGCGTCCAGCCGAGTTGATCGAGCACGTCGGTCCGGCCGGCGTCGAGACTGTCGCGCAGGTGCTTGAGGGCGAGATCGGTCGCGTTCCGGGCGTCGGCAAAATCCTGCGCGCTCCGCTCGATGTCGCGATTGACGCGGTCGCCCGACGGCTGGCCGTCTGCCGTCTGCCCCGGCGTTCCTCCCACTTGTCCACCACCGTTCTGTCCGGCGGATGGATTGCCGCTTCCGAGCGGCCCCGGGCCCGAGGGCGAGGACATGCCCGACGTTGCCGACCCTTGCTGATTCGACCCTTGCTGACCTGACCCTTGCTGGCCTGACCCTTGCTGGCCTGACCCTTGCTGGCCTGACCCTTGCTGGCCTGACCCTTGCTGGCCTGACCCTTGCTGGCCTGACCCTTGCTGGCCTGACCCTTGCTGATCCGACCCTTGCTGGCCTGACCCTTGCTGATCCGACCCTTGCTGATCCGACCCTTGCTGACCTGACCCTTGCTGATCCGACCCTTGCTGACCTGACCCTTGCTGACCTGACCCTTGCTGACCTGACCCTTGCTGATCCGACCCTTGCTGATCCGACCCTTGCTGACCTGACCCTTGCTGACCTGACCCTTGCTGACCTGACCCTTGCTGACCTGACCCTTGCTGACCTGACCCTTGCTGACCTGATCCTTGCTGACCTGATCCTTGCTGACCTGACCCTTGCTGACCTGACTCTTGCTGGCCTGACCCTTGCTGGCCTGACCCTTGCTGGCCTGACCCTTGCTGGCCTGACCCTTGCTGGCCTGACCCTTGCTGGCCTGACCCTTGCTGGCCTGACCCTTGCTGATCCGACCCTTGCTGACCCGATCCTTGCTGGCCTGATCCTTGCTGGCCTGATCCTTGCTGGCCTGATCCTTGCTGGCCTGACCCTTGCTGGCCTGACCCTTGCTGACCCGATCCTTGCTGACCCGATCCTTGCTGGCCTGATCCTTGCTGCTCTGCACTCGCAGTCTCGGACCGTTTGTGGTCCAGAATCCGCTCCATGGCGGTGCCATCGTTCGTACCGTCAGCCGCAACCGGCGGCTGTTCTGAACTCGACGAGGAGTCGCCACTGCCTCGCTGCGATGTCCCGCCGCCGGAACTCGAAGATGTCTGCTGTCGTCCTTGTCCCGGCTGACTCCCTGAGCCCTTGCCAGCCGCGTCACTGCCACTCCCGGACGGACGGTCCTGCTGATCCGAACCGCCTCCCCCTGACTTGCTTCCCGGCTTGCTGCCCCCCTCTCGAGCGCCGGCACCCTGCGTGCCCGTTCCGCCTTCACCGGAAGAGTCACCGCCGCCCCCCTGCGACGAGTCGGTCTGCGGCTGCTGCGTACCCGGCTGGTTGCCGGCCTGCCCCTGGTCACCGCTCCTGGCCTGCTGGCCATCGGCGCTGCCGGACTGGCTTCCCGGCTGCGGTTCACCCGTACGCGGATCCTTCGGCTGCGTGTCGCCGCCGCCCCCCTGCTGGGCGGACGGATTCGCTGCCGGTGAGCCCTGGCCTGCGGGGCTCCCTGGCTGCTGCGGTTTCGTCGGCTGATCGCTGGCCGTATCGGGCCGCGCCTTCTCGGCAGAGCCGCCGCCGGTGCCGTCTGCAGGCTGCGCCTGTCCGCCCTGGCCGTCGTTCGTGTCCGGTGTCCGCGGGTCCGAACCGGTGGCCTGGCCGGCGTCTGACGCCGGCGGTTTGTCGCCCGCCGCGCCCCCATCGGTGGTGGATGGATCGTTCGCGCCCGGCGCATTGCGATCCGCCTGGCGGGCAGCGGGCGGAGACTGCCGCGGCTCAGGCCGCGGCGGCGCGGCGGCGTCGATCTTCAACGCCCGCCACTCGGACACGGACCGGTTCGGCTGCTCCGGACGGTTGTCGATCGCGAACGCCCGATACTCCAGCACGCTGCCCGACGCGGCGCCCACCTGCTCGGGAATGATCGTCGTCCCCCCGCCGAAGACATCCCGCATGGTGCCGCGAAACAGCCCCCTCTCCGTGATCGCGGTCGATCCCTTGAGCCGCGTCTCGATGCCGACGATGGTCAGGCCGAAGTCGGCGTCGACCGCCCGCACGCGGATGCCGACGGGCGCGGCCGGGGGCACGGTCACGACCGGCTCCTGAGGTTCCACGATCGCCACCTCGGGCGCCAAATCGGGCAGGACCTCGATCCGGTGCTCGAGGCTCTCGGTGATGGTTTCCTCGCGCTGGGTCGCGGACGCGGCCCGCGGCTGCAGCATGAGCCGGTAGGTGGCGTGCTCGGGGCCTGTGCGATCACGGTTGAAGCGCAGCACGAAACTGCCCGTCGCCCGGGCGAGATCCTGGACACTGGTCCGCATGCGCAGGGCGTCCTTGCCGTCGCAGTCGAGATCGACCCAGGCGCCATCGAGCGGCCGGTTGCTTTCGGCGACGATCGTCACGCGGGTTCCCTCGACACCCCGCAGGTCTCCCTGCCAGGCCACCGTTTCGTCCTCGAGGAGCGTGTAGTCGGGATAGTCGTACCGGACCTCGCGGACGAGCAGCGAGGGTGCGTCGACGACCGCGATCCGCAGCGGGGAGGTACGGGCGTCACCGGCGACGATGACGAGCTCAACGGACCGATCGAGGCCGCGGGCCGAATCGGGCAGCACGGCGACGTGCCGGCCATCCGCCCCGATGGTCGTCAGGTCGGCACGCCAGGCCGCGGCCGCCGGATCTGCCGCGCCGTCGTCCGCGAGCGGCGTGACCAGGATCGTCGGCCGCTCGTCCCGCGCGAGGCCCCGGATGGCGACCGAGAGCACGAGCTGGCGGCCGCGGACGAGCGTTGCCGCGCCGTCGATCACCGGCAGGGTCCGGGCGGCATCGTTCGCCGCCTGGCGGGCGGCATCCGCGCCGGCCGCCGGCTGCTCCCCCGGTGACCGCCACGTCAGCCGCGGCTGCTCCACCTGCACGCGGGCCGGCGCCGCGAAGCCGGCCCACGGGGCGAACAACCGCGCCGCGGTGACGAGCAAGCTCTTCGGTGCCGTGACCTCATAGACGCAGGCGAGGGCCACGAGCAGGGCGAGGCCGATGGCGCACCGCAGGGCGGGAGTGCGGTCGATCACCCCTTCCACCGGCACGTGCGACAGGCCGGTCGCAGCCCGGCGCTCGAGCGACCGCATGACCCGCGAATGGACCCCGTCGGGCCGCGCCTTGACGAGCACGGCGTTGACGAGGTCGTTGTGGAATTCGGGATGGTCCTGCTCGATCGCACGGGCCGCGTAGACGAGGTTCACCCGGTACACGGCCAGCGGCAGCAGCCAGCGGACGGAGGCGGCGAGGCCGGCGATCGCGGCGGTCGCCAGCCATGCCCAGCGGGCCCATGCGGGGAGGCCGCCGGGCACCAGCCAGTGTTCGAGCAGGACACCGATCGCCAGCCAGATCAGCACGGCGACCGCGGCGGCGAGAAAGAAGGTCGTCAGGGCGACACCCTTGAAGTCCGCACTCGCCGCCGCCAGGCGGGTGGCGAGGTAGCGATCGGACTTGCTGTCGTGCTCGTTCGTTTCGCTCCACGTGGCGACCGCGAGGGGATCGTCGCCGCGGCGTTCGGATTCCAGTGCCGTAGCCATCGACATGCTCCCTGCCGCGGCCGGACGTCGGATCGACCTGACCCGGCCGCAGAAACACCTGTCCTTGAAGTATATCGGCAGAACACCCCCTCCGCCTCGTTCCGGGGTTGTCGGGCGGCCGCACCTGCCGGCCACAATCCCCACTTGGAAAAGGGGGCCGTTTCCCCGATGCTGCGCGGTGCGACCCGGCCGGTTCGCCGCTCCGGCGCGCCGCAGGCCCAGGAACGTTCGTGGCATGGCGATTCTTCCCGACGCCGAGACCTTTCGCCGACTGGTGGACGGTTCGTCGCGCGGCGTCCTGCCGGCCGTGGGCCGGCTGGCGCTCGGCGGCCTGGCCGTGCCCTACGGGCTGGCCGTCGCCGCCCGGAACGCCGCCTACGACCGAGGCTGCCTGCGCACCGTCGCCGCGGCCGTGCCGGTGGTGTCGGTGGGCAACCTGACGCTCGGCGGCACCGGCAAGACGCCCCTCGTCGCCTGGATCGCCGCCCGGCTCGTCGCCGCGGGGCGGCGTCCGGCGATCGTCAGTCGCGGCTACGCTGCCCGGCCGGGCGAGACGAGCGACGAAGCGGCGGAACTCGCCGTCCTGCTGCCGGGTGTGATGCACGAGGCTGACCGCGATCGTCCGGCGGCTGCAGCGCGAGGTGTTGCCCGTGGCGCCGACGTCGTCGTGCTCGACGACGGGTTTCAGCATCGGCGGCTCCGTCGCGACCTCGACATCGTCGCCATCGATGCCAGCGACCCGTTCGGGTGCGATCGGCTCTTTCCGCGCGGGCTGCTGCGCGAGCCGATCGGCGGGCTGGCACGCGCGGGCGGCTTCGTCCTCACCCGCGCCGATGCAGTCGACGCAGCACGCCGACGGCAGATCCGCGCGACGGTGGAGGGGATTCGCGCGGCGCCGTGGGCGGAGGCGGTGCATCGGCCGGCCCGCCTCCGGCTCTTCTCCGGTCCGACGCGGCCGCTCGACGACCTGCATGGCAGGCGCCTTTTCGCCTTCGCCGGCATCGGCAACCCGGCCGCCTTTCGCCGCACGCTCGGCACGCTCGCGACGTCGATCGGCGGCTGCCGCTGGTTCGCCGACCACCACGCGTACGCGGAGTCCGATCTGGAGGAGGTCGCGGCGGCGGCACGCGCCGCGGGCTGCGACCTGCTCGTGACCACGCTCAAGGACCTCGTCAAAATCGGGCGCGACGACGTGGCGGGGACGCCCCTCGTGGCCCTGGAGATCGCGGTCCAGATGACCTGCGGTGGCGACGCGCTGGGCGCCGCGATCGATCGTGCCGTCGAGGTCGCCCGATGATGCCGTCGGCCCGTCGCCGCTTCATGCTCGCCGATCCCTGCCTCGTGGCGGCCGGATCGCATCCTTTGCACTTCGCGGCGGAGGTGCTGGCCGCCGCGGCACGGGCAGGCTGCGACTGCAGCCTGCTCGCCAACCGGTCGTGCGCGGCTGGACTGCACGCCGACGTCTGGCCGGCACGGCCGACGTTCACCAACACCGCCTACTCCAAGTACACGGCCGCCGGTGGCCTCGATCGACTCGACGCCCGCGGCCGGAGCGGCTGGCTGCCATGGCCCCCCTGGGAGTCGCGACATGCGGCCCGCCGCCGCGAGGAGCGGATCGCCGTCTTCGCACGCGAACTGGCCCCGGCGCTGGCAGAACTCCGTTCCGGGGACCTGTTTCTCCTCGCCACGACGTCGGAACTGGAGATCGCCGGCCTGGCCCGAGCGATCGCGGCCGCGCGACCGGTGCCGGAAATCGCCTGGCATGCGCTGCTGCATTTTCCCCTCTATCGCGGCTTCGCGGCAGATCATGGCCGGCAGGACCGCAGGCTCGACTGGGCCCGGCTGCTGTTGCAGGCGGCCGGCGCGGCGGTGCCGGGACTGCGGCTCCACGCGACCACCGCGGAACTCGCCGCGCAGTACGTGCGGCTCACCGGCTTGCCCGTCGACGTGCTCCCCTACCCGATCCAGCGGATCGACCTGCAGGCCGCGGTCGGTCCGGCCCGCGAACGAGGCGTCGTGCGCGTTTCATGCCTCGGTGACGCGCGGCCGGAGAAGGGATCGCACACGCTGCCCGCGATCGTGGCGGCGGCGGCGGCCGATCCGCTCCTGGCCGGCGTGCGGTTCACGGTGCAGACGAACATCGGCTTCGACGCCCGCTCGCGCGCTGCGGAGCACCGGGCGGTCGTTCGTGCGTTGGAAGCGCTCGGCCGCCAGGCCGCGGCCGGCGGGCCGGTCGACCTCGTGCCCGGTCCGCTCGCCGGCGATGCCTACGCCCGGGCCCTCGCGGTGACCGACGTCATGCTGCTCCCCTACGACCAGGAGCGGTATCGGGTGCGATGTTCGGGCATCGTCCTCGAAGCGCTGGCCAGCGGCGCGGTGCCGCTGGTCACCGGCGGAGGATGGATGGCGAGACAGCTCGCGGAGCCGCTCCGGCTGCACGCCGCCACGGTGACCGCGCGGGCCGAGGTCCGGTACGAGCAGCGCATCGAGGCGGCGCCGCTCGTCGGCGGCCGGTCGATGGTCGTCGACGTGCCGGCGGATGGGCAGCGGCCCGAAGCCGGCCGGCAGGAGTTCGTCACCGTCACGATCCACTGGCGGCCCGAAGCCGGGGTCGCCGATCCGCCGCTGCGCGTAGCGTGCCTGTCACGCGACCGTCATCCGGCGACGCTGCTCGCGGCCGATGGTGGCGGGCTGCCCGACACCGCGATCTTTCCCGGCGTTGCCGGCGGCAGTGGGCCGTGGCGGGTCACGATCGCCGCGCCCTGGGGCGGTTCGGCCGCCGTCGAGGCGATCGTCGTCCGGCGGCTCGTCGGCGCGGGTCCCGTGCCGGCCGGTGCGGTCGGTGCCGTGGTCGCGGCCACGGACGACGTCGTGCCTGCGCTGCGGGAACTCGTGCGGCACGTCCACCACTACCGGGAGACCGCGGAACGGCAGGCGGCCGCCGTCCGCGAGGCGGCCTGCGGCGCTGCCGTGATCCGGAGACTGCTCCCATGAGTGCATCACGACGCACCGATGCCATCGACGTCTCGGTGCTGGTCAACACCTATCGCAAGCCGCGCCACCTGGCGCTCGTGCTCGAGTCGATCGCGCTGCAGGACCAGGTCGGGCAGGCGGTCGAGATCGTGGTCGCGGACGACGGGTCGGACGACGGCACGGCCGAGCTTGTCGCCCGGGCCGCGGCGACGCTGCCGCTCCCGGTGCGTTTCACGTCGCAGCCGCACGCTGGCTTTCGCCTGGCCCGGATCCGCAACGCCGCCGCCCGTTTGGCCCGCGGCCTGTATCTCTTGTTTCTCGACGGCGACTGCATGCTCGCTCCCGGGCACGTGGCGGCGCACGTCGCCCGGCGCCGCGCGGGCACCGCGCTCATCGGCTACTGCGCTCGACTCTCGCGGCAGGCCAGTGACCTGCTCGTGCCGGAGAACCTGCCCGTCACCGACCTGGCGACGCTCGTGCCCGACGCCGAACGCCGGTCCCTGGCGCGGCGGCACCGCAAGGCCTGGTGGCACAACGCGCTGCGTCATGCGTCGAAGCCACGGCTCGCCGGCGGCGACTTCGGCATCTGGCGAGAGGACTTCGTTCGTGTCAACGGCTTCGACGAGCGGTTCGTGGGCTGGGGCCAGGAGGACGACGATCTCGGGCTGCGGCTGCGGGCCGCGGGGGTGAGGCTGGAATCGATTCTCGATCGCACCTGCTCGCTGCACATCTGGCATCCCACCGATCCGACCGCGGCAGCCCGCTGGCGGGATGGGCCGAACGTCGCCTACTTCAGCCGGCGCGGCCGGCTCACGGCGTGCCGCCACGGACTCGAGAGCCGGCCACCCCGGGCCGTGTCCTGGGGGCTGCCGGCAGACGCCTCCGACACCGAACTGGGTCGGTCCCTGACGCGGCTGCTCGCCGATTGCCCGCGGGCGGAACCGCGTCAGCCCTGCGAGATCGACGTCGTCATCAGGCCTGGGACGGAGGAGTTCGCACGTCCTGCCGAATGCCGGCTCCTGCTCATCGAGGATGCCGCCGACGCCGCGGCCGCGGTTCGTCGCCGGGCCGATCGGATTGCGTGCGTGGCAGCGGATGACATCGCCGGGCTGGCCACGATCCTCGCCGAGGTGGGCTGAGGAGCCGCAACGCTTACTTCCGCTTTTCGACGTGCACGGTGTGCTTGCGAAGGCGCGGGGAGTACTTCTTGACCTTCAGTTTCTCCCCCCCCGTCTTGCGGCGGAGGGTGTAGTTTTGGTCGCCGGTCTCCTCGCACACGAGGTGGACCACTTCGAGTTTTTTCTTGCCCTTGGCCATCGTCTCGTCCTGTGCCTGCGGAAGCCGCAGCGCTCCGAAATCGCGGTCGCGGCACGGCGATCTTAGCCGCCCGATCCCGACAAGGCCAGAACGGGGCGGTTTCGTGGCGGAAAAATGGGAACGTCCGGCAGGGGAATAGGCTGACGTGGCCCGGGCGAATACCTGCCTGGAGGTCGATGTTTGACGATCAGGAAGGCCGCGGAATTTCTCGATTCGGTTTCGGCGCGCTGGAACTGGCCCCAAAGGGCCCCAGACAGCATCTATACACAGCATCTATACTATGATGGCTTTGTGGCGGAGGTAATGCATCACTTCGAGGGGATGCATGGACCGCCTGGAACAATCGGATGAAGGCAATGCTGGTGCCGGCACAGGCCGCGGACAACGAGTTTCTAGAGTGACCGGTCAATCGCGGGGAAGCCCCACACAGGGAGACCATCCATGTCGAGTGCCATCGATCCGCTGCCGAACGCCAATCCCGGGGCCGAGCCCCGGCCGGCGGGCAAGCCAGCCGCGAAGCCGGCGGCAGGTCAGCCTCCGGTGCCGGCGCGGGTGCCGTTGACGAAGCCGCCGGTGGCGGCGGTCCGCGGGGCTGACGCCGCTGCCGACAGCGAGCAGCCGGAGGAGGGCGGTTTCGTCGACACGTCGGCGATGGTCAAGCAGGCTCCGGCGTGGGCGGTGAGCATGCTCGTGCACATCGTGCTGCTGTTGATGCTGGCGTTGATCGTGAACAAGCCGGACGAGAAGCCGAAGCCGCGGGAGATCGTCTCGGTCGGGCCGGAGTCGGACCAGCCGCTGGAGGAGTTCACGAACGACGCGCCGCCGAATCCGGCCCAGGACCTGGAGACGACGACGGAGGTGTCGACGACGGACGTGGTGATTCCGAACGTGGTCGTGGCGTCGGATGCGAGCGACCTGGAGGCGGCCCCGCTGGCGCTCGAGCTTTCGGACTTCGGCGACACGACGGCGCCGGCGAGCGACGTGCTGTCGAGCATCGGTGCCGCGGGAGGGACGAGCACGGGGTTCGGGGGGCGGAAGAATCCGGGCAAGGCGGCGGCCGGCGGCGGTGGCGGTGCCGACACGGAGGCGGCGGTCGATGCGGCGCTCAAGTGGCTGGCGGAGCACCAGTTGCCGGACGGCAGTTGGTCGTTTCGCCTCGAAAAAGAATGTCCGTCGTGCATGGGGAAGTGCTCCGGTTCCGGCAAGACGGACAACAAGTACGGTGCCACTGCGATGGCCCTGCTGCCGTTCCTGGGCCGGGGCTACACGCACCAGGAAGGTCCTTACAAGAAGGAAGTGGGCAAGGGTCTCAAGGTGCTCGCTGAGGGGGCATTGACTGGCAAGGGGAGGCTTACCGGCGACGACATCATGTACGTCCAGGGCCTGGCGGGCATCGCGCTTTGCGAGGCCTTCGGCATGACTCAGGACGAGCAGCTGCGGGCCCCCGCCCAGTACGTGCTCGACTACAACTCAGAGGCCCAGGATCCGGTCGGCGGAGGCTGGCGGTACGGACCGAAACAGCCCGGCGACACGTCGGTTGTGGGCTGGCACCTGATGGCGCTGAAGAGCGGTCACATGGCCTACTTGAACGTGCAGCCGCAGACGATCAGGAAGGTGTCGGAGTTTCTCGATGGCGTGTCGGAAGACAGCGGCGCGGCTTACGGGTACATCAGCCCGGGCCGTGGCCTCAGCACCACGGCCATCGGCCTCCTGTGCCGGATGTACCTGGGCTGGAAAAAGGATCACCCGGCGTTGCAGCGAGGCGTCGTGGCCTTGGCCCAAAGAGGACCCTCGCAGGATCTGTACTACTCCTACTACGCCACGCAGGTGGTGCATCACTTCGAGGGGGATGCCTGGCGATCGTGGAACAACAGCATGAAGTCGCTCCTGCTTCCGGCACAGGCCAAGACCGGGCACGAGGCCGGCAGTTGGTTCCAAGGCGTGAACGCGGGGCATGGCCGCTCTCACGGCGGCCGGCTCTACTGCACGTCGCTGGCGACGCTGATGCTCGAGGTCTACTACCGGCACGCGCCGCTCTACGGGAACCAGGCCGTGGACAACGAGTTTCGAGAGTAGCGGTCGGCATCGGCGGCGAGAGCGGTTTGCATCCGGCCGGCGGCTGCCGCTATCATCTGCCACTCCCCCTCCGCACTTCCTTCCCAGCGAGCGGAATTTGACCCATGACTGGCGCGAGTCATTCGGCCGCCACGGCCATGATCGAGGCTGATCGCCTCTGCAAGTACTATGGCGACTTCATCGCCATCGAGGACGTCTCGTTTCGCATCCCCCGCGGCGAGATCGTCGCCTTTCTCGGCCCCAACGGCGCCGGCAAGAGCACGACGATGAAGATCCTGACGGGGTATCTCGCCCCCTCGTCGGGGCGGGCGTTGATCGCCGGCCACGACATGGCGACCGACCGCCTGGCCGGTGCCGAGCGGCTGGGCTACCTGCCGGAGAACGGGCCGCTGTATCCCGACATGACGCCCCGCAGCCTGCTCGAGTTCTTCGCCGACGCGCGGGGCATGTCACGGGAACGGAAGCGGGAGCGTATCGAGAAGGTCATCCGGCAGTGCGAACTGGGAAGCGTGATCGGCAAGGCGATCGGCAAGCTCTCCAAGGGCTACCGGCAGCGGGTCGGCATGGCCCAGGTGCTGCTCCACGAACCCGACGTGCTGATCCTCGACGAGCCGACGAGCGGGCTCGACCCGAACCAGATCCGCGAGGTTCGCGAGACGATCCGTCGGCTCGGCGAACAAAAGACGATCCTGCTCTCGACGCACATCCTCCAGGAGGTCGAGGCGCTCGCCGACCGGGTGATCCTCATCGCCGACGGCCGGCTCCGCTTCGACGGCCCGCCCGCCGACCTGCGTCGTGAGGGGCGGTCGCTTGACGACCGGTTCCACGAACTGACGCGGTCGGCATGATCATCAACGGCAGGCATGCCCGTGGCGGGCGTACGGAACAGCGAAGGGATCGGCGTGCGGATGCCGAGCGTGCTGGATCGAGCGCAGCGAGAACCCCAGCGAGGCGACGCATGCCGTCCCGCAGCGGCGCGGGACAGGGCACTGGCTGCAGGGTGCCACCAGAACGAACAACGGAGGACCTGAAAGCATGAAGTGGCACGTTCTGGATGCCGTGTTCAAGCGGAATTTCGTCGCCTATTTCTCCAACCCGACGGGCTACGTCTTCATCTGCGTGTTCGTGCTCCTCGGGTCGCTGGCCGCCTTCTGGCCGCCGGAGTTCTTCAGCTCCAACCTCGCCAACCTCGACCAGCTCAACCGCTACCTGCCCTACATCCTCCTCGTGTTCGTCCCGGCGATCACGATGAGCGTCTGGGCGGACGAGCGCCGGCAGGGGACCGACGAGCTGTTGCTGACGATCCCGGCGAGCGACTGGGAGGTGGTGTTCGGCAAGTACCTGGCCGCGGTCGGCATCTTCACGGTCGCCCTGATGTTTTCGGCGATCTGCAACGTGGTCTTCCTGCTTCTCTGGGGATCACCCGACGGCGGCCTGTTTCTCGCCAACTACCTCGGCTACTGGTTCACCGGCCTGGCGATGCTCGCGGTCGGCATGGTGGCGAGCTTCCTCACGAACAATCTCACGGTCGGCTTCGTCCTCGGGCTGGTCCTGAACGCGCCGCTGGCACTGGCCCACCAGGCGGGGGCGGTGATGGGGCCGCGGGCGGCCGAGAAGGTCCGCGGCTGGAGCCTGGCCGAGCACTTCACCGACTTCGGCCGCGGGGTCGTCAGCCTGTCGTCGGTGGCCTACTTCCTCGGTGTCGTCGCCGTCTGTCTCTACGTGGCGATGGTCCTGATCGGACGGCGTCACTGGGCTGGGCAGCGCGAGGCCGGCGGTATGGGGCTCCACTATCTTGCGCGGACGATCGGCCTGGCGGCGGCCGCCATCGGCTGCGTTCTCCTCTTTCACGCCTTCGACCTGCGGGCCGACCTGTCGGCCGAGCAGATCGGCTCGCTCTCGTCCGACACCCGCCGGCTGCTCGCGAAGCTCGATCGGCCGATCGACATCAAGGCCTACGTCAGCCCGACGGTGCCCGAGGAATACGCCCAGGTGCGGCTCAATCTCCTCACCACGCTGCGGCAATTTCGCCAGCTCGGCGGCGGCAAGGTGAAGGTCGATGTGATCGAGACCGAGCCGCGGACCGACGCGGCGGCCCTGGCCAGCACGCAGTTCGGAATCGAGCCGCAGCGGGTGGCGTCGCGGGTTCGCGGCACGTACCGCAACGACGAGGAGATCTTCCTGGGGTGCGCGTTCATGAGCGGCCTGGAGAAGGTGGTGGTGCCGTTCTTCGACCGCGGCACGCCGGTGGAGTACGAGCTGATCCGCTCGATCAGCACGGTGGCCCAGCAGAAGCGGAAGCGGCTCGGCCTCGTGACCACCGACGCCGACCTGTTCGGCGGCTTCGACATGATGAGCGGGCAGCCACGACCCCGGCAGCCGCTCGTTGAAGAACTCGAGAAACAGTACGACGTCATCCAGGTCGATGCCTCGGCGCCGATCAAGGAGACGTTCGACGTCTTGCTCGTCGTGCAGCCGTCGTCACTGGGCCCGGAGCAGATGCCGAACCTCGTGGCCGCCGTGAAGGCCGGCCAGCCGGTGGCGATCTTCGAGGATCCGTTTCCGGTGATGATGCCCGGCGTGCCGGGCACGTCGCAGCCGCGTCGCAGCCCGATGGGACCGATGGGGGCGATGTTCGGCGGGCCGCAGGGGCAGCCGAAGGGGGACATCAACCAACTGTGGCAGGCGTTGGGGGTGCGTCTGGCGACCGGAGCCGGTCGGCCGGCGATGGGGCAGATGGGGTCGTCACCGACGATCGCCTATCAGGACTACAACCCGCACCCGAAACTGACCCTCGAAAACGAGTTCGTGTTCATCGACGCCAGCCTCGGTGACGACGGCCAGGGGGGCTTCAGCGCCACGGAGCCGGCGGTTGCCGGGCTGCAGGAGGTGCTGTTTCCGTTCCCGGGCAGCCTCGTCAAGGAAGGGGGCGCCGAGGTGGCGTGGTCGCCGCTGGCCCGCACCGGAGCGCGTGCGGGGACGGTCGACTTCGACAAGGCGGAGCAGGCCTTGCAGCAAGGGAACACGCGGATGCTGCGGGCATTCGAGAAGCCGGGGAGCGAGTCGCTCGTGCTCGCGGTGGCCATCGACCGCAAGCCGGTCGACGGGGGCCCCGACGCCAAGCCGATCCGGGCGGTGATCGTGGCCGACATCGATCTGCTCTCCGCCGTGTTCTTCGGGCTGCGCACCCGGGGGGACGACATGTTCGGCTTCGACTTCGACAACGTGACGTTCGTGCTCAACGTGCTCGACCGTCTCGCCGGCGACGACCAGTTCGTGGAGATTCGCAAGCGGAAGCCGAAGCACCGGACGCTGGAGCGGATCGAGCAGGCCGTCGCTTCGGCCCGGGCGGATGCCGAGAAGGAGCGGAACAATTTCGTGTCGATCGCCGAACAGGCCGAGCAGGAGGCCAGCACCGCCATGCAGGCGAAGATCGGCGAGTTCGAGAAGAAGATCAACGAACTGCGAAACGCCGAGACCGCCGACCCGCAGGCACTGACGCGTGCCATGCAGCAACTCGCCAGCCAGCAGCGGTTGGAGCAGCGCAAACTCGACACGAGACTCGAGCAACTGCGGCTCAAGCGCGACCGCGACATCGGTGCGGTCGAGCGCCGGCTGGAGGCGACGGTGCGACGCGAGCAGGACTGGCAGAAGTGGCTCGCCGTCCTCCTGCCGCCGATCCCGCCGCTGGTGGTCGGGTTCTTCGTCTACTTCCGCCGTCGCGCCCGGGAACGTGAGGGCGTGGCGAAATCGAGGCTCAGGTGAAAGGGGAGAAGATCGCGATGAACGTCAACGCACATGACTCCGCCTCTGGCAAGGCAAGCAGGTCGTCGCAGGCGGTCAGCCGCACGGCCCTGTTCCTGCTCGGGGGCCTGGGCGTCCTCCTGTTCGGGGCGGCCGTCCAGCCGCGGACCCCGGTCGTGCAGGTGAAGGCCGAGAAGGAGCGGATCCTGTTCCCCGAATTGACCGATGCCTCCCAGGCCGCCAGCCTGGATATCGTTTCCTTCGACGATGCCCTGGCGACGCTCAAGTCGTTCAAGGTCGCCCAGGCCGACGGCGTCTGGGTGCTGCCGGCGAGCGAGAACTATCCGGCCGACGCCAAGGACCAGCTCGCCGCCGCGGCCACCGAGCTCATCGACCGGCCGACGCTCGACGTCGTGAGCACGGAGGCCGGCAAGCACGAGGAGTATGGCGTGCTCGAGCCCGACCCCGAGAAGGTCAAGGTCGGCAGCACGGGCGTCGGGCGACTGATCGAAATCCGCGATGCCTCGGGCAACAAGCTCGCCAGGCTGATCGTCGGCAAGGAGATCAAGAAGCCGGGTCAGGCTGCGAGCATGGGCAAGACCCTGCGGTACGTTCGCCGCGCCGGACAGGACGCGGTCTACTCGATGGAACTTGACCTGGGGAAGTTCTCCACCAGTTTCGGCGACTGGATCGAGAAGGACCTGCTCAAGCTGACACCATGGGCGATCCGGCGGCTGACCCTCGACGACTCCAACTACAACCTCGCCTTTGACGAGCAGACTGGTCAGGCGGTCCTGGAACCGGATCGCAAGAGCGTGATCGACCTGGCCTTCGACACGAAGGAGTCGAAGTGGTCGGTCCTGAAGATGCAGGGCTTCGACAAGCAGGGAAAGTCGGTCGAGGACAAGCTCGGCGATGACGAGGAACTGGCGTCCGGCAAGCTCACGGATCTGCGAAACGCGCTCGGTGACCTGAAGATTGTCGACGTGCGCAGGAAACCGGCCGGGCTGAGTGGAGACCTCAAGGCGGCGGACTCGTTTCTCGGCGACCGGGGAGCGGTGCGGTCGCTCGCCCAGCGCGGGTTCTACGCCGTCCAGGGCAACGGCGACATTCTTTCCAGCGGCGGGGAGACGATCGTCGGCCTCGATGACGGGGTGGAATACGTCCTCCGCTTCGGCAACGGTACGACGGTGGCGGGAGACGAGAAAGACGGCAAGAAGAGTGGCGAAGCGGCCGACGCGGCGCCGGCCGATACGACCGGTCGCTACCTGTTCGTGACCGCCCGGTTCAACGAAGGGCTGCTCGAGAAGCCGAAACTCGACCCGCTGCCGGAGGTGCCCGCGGTCGCTGCGGAGCCGACACCTGAGGACAAGAAGACTGAGGACAAGAATCCGGAAGACAAGAAACCCGATGCCGATGCCGGTCCGGCCGCCGCGGGCGACAAGAAGCAGGACGGGGACGCCGGGGACAAGCTCAAGGCCGCGGACGAGGCCGAGGCCAAGGCGCAGGCGGCGCTCGAGGAGCGGCGTCGCGTGGAGCGGGAGAACCGCCGGCGCGAGGAGGAGTACGACGGCAAGGTGAAGACTGCCCAAAAGCGGGTCACTGAACTCAATGGTCGGTTCGCCGACTGGTACTACGTCGTCTCCGACGCCGAGTATGCGAAGATCCATCTCGGCCGGGCCGGTGTCGTGCAGAAGAAGCCCGATGCCGGGAAGGGCGATGCCGCCGGTACGCCGGATGCGTCCAAGGAGCAGCGGGACGACGCCGGTTGACTTCGCGCCCCGGCTCAAGGCGCGTACCATGCCGGTGTCAGCAGGCTCATTCTCCGGCCCTTCCCGATGTCCGAAATCTTCACGTCGCCGCGGCCGTCTCGATTCGGCCGCACCGTGGGTTTTCGGCTGGTGGGAATCGGATCGGCCGTGCCGCCGCAGGTCGTGACCAACGCCGATCTGGCGCGGCTGGGCTGCGACCCGGAGTGGATCGTGGCCCGTTCCGGGATTCATGAACGCAGGCACGCGGCCGCCGACGTGGCGACGAGCGACCTGGCGGCGGCCGCTGGACGGGCGGCCCTCGAGCATGCCGGCGTGGCACCGGCCCGCGTCGACCTGCTCGTGCTCGGGACGTTCACCCCCGACATGTCGATTCCGTCGACGGCCTGCATCGTGCAGGAGAAACTCGGGCTCGACGCCCCGGCCATGGACGTGACCGCCGCCTGTGCCGGCTTCGCCTACGCCCTGGTGACGGCGGCAAATTTTCTCGCCGCCGGCACGACCCGTCTGCCGCTCGTCATCGGCGCCGACACGAACTCGCGGGTTGTCGATCCGGATGACATCAAGACCTGGCCGTTGTTCGGCGATGGGGCCGGGGCGGTCGTGCTGGAGTCGGGCGGGTCGGATGCACCGGGGCGTGAGCATGGCCTGCTCGCCTATGCGCTCGGCGCCGACGGCCGCGGTGCGACGCTGCTCCACTGCCCGATGAGCGGCTCGCGGCAGCCGGTCTCGGCGCAGGGCATCGCCCGGCGCGAGCAGTTTCTGCGGATGGACGGCCGGGCCGTGTTCAAGTGGGCGATCCGGCTCGCGGAGGAGAACATTCGGGCGGTCGTCGAGCGGGCGGGCATGCCGCTGGAGAACGTGGACATGTTCTTCCTCCACCAGGCGAACGCCCGGATCATCGACGGCGTGCGCGACGCCCTCGGCCTGCCGGCCGACAAGGTCTACATGAATCTCGACCGCTACGGGAACACGTCGAGCGGCTCGATCCCGCTGGCGATGGACGAGGCCTGGCGCGGGGGCCGGATCGGGCCGGGCAGCACGGTCGTCATCTGCGGATTCGGCGGCGGGCTCGCCTGGGGGACCGCCCTGTGGAGATTGTGAACCTGCGGAGACGCGACGGATGAGCGACGGTGAGACGGCGACGACGAGAAGACTGCCCGTCCGCAGCGACGTGCCGATCGGTGACACCTGGAACCTTGCGAGTTTGTTTTCCGGCGACGCCGACTGGGAGACCGCGCTTTCGGATTGGGAGAAACGGATTCCCGGCTTCGCACCGTTCGCCGGGACGCTCGGCTCGTCGGCCGACCGGCTCGCCGAATGCCTCGCCTACGACCTCGCCGTCGATCGGGCGGGGGACCGGATCGGGACCTACGCCCACCTTCGCGCCAGCGAAGATCAGGCCGCCCCCGAGGCGCAGCGGATGGTGGGCCGGTTCCAGCACGTGGCGACACGGGCCGGCGCGGCGGCGAGTTTCATCCGTCCCGAGATCATGTCCATTCCGCCGGCCACGCTTGCCGCCTGGCTGGAACTGCCGGTGCTCGCGCCGTACCGGCTGCTCCTCGAGCGGCTCGTCCGTACCCGGGCCCACACGCTCTCCGAGCCGGAGGAGCGGCTTCTGGCGATGCAGGGGACGTTCGCCGGCACGGCGGGGAAGGTGTTTCGCCAGCTCACCGATGCCGACCTGAAATTCGGCAGCATCACCACGGGGAAGGGGCAGGCGGTCGAGCTCTCCAACGCCACCTTCACCACGCTCCTCCACGACACGGTGCCCGCCGTGCGCCGGACCGCCTTTCACCAGTTCTACGCCCAGTACGAGGCGCATGCCAACACGCTGGCCGCCACGCTCTCCGGCTCCGTCGAGCGCGACGTCTACTCCGCCCGGGTGCGGCACTATCCGACCGCCGCCGAGGCGGCGCTGTTCCAGGACAACGTGCCGCTCGCCGTCTACGACCAGCTGATCGCTGCCGTCCGTGCCCACCTGCCGACGGTGCACCGCTACTACGACCTGCGCCGGCGGATCCTCGGCCTCGACGAGATCCACCACTACGACTGCTACGTGCCCCTCGTGCCCGAGCTCGAGCAGCGGCACACATGGGACGAGGCGGTGGACGTGGTCGTGGAGTCGCTCGAACCGCTCGGCGGCGACTACTGCCGCCGGTTGGAGCGGGGCCTGCGTGGCCGGTGGTGTGACCGCTATCCCAACGCCGGCAAACAGTCGGGGGCGTTCAGTTCCGGGACGTACGACTCAGATCCCTACATTCTCATGAACTTCCAGCCGGAGGTGATCGAGCACGTGTTCACGCTGGCCCACGAGGCCGGGCATTCGATGCACACCCGCTACTCGGCGGAGGCCCAGCCGTACCAGTATTCCGGCTACACGATCTTCGTCGCCGAGGTGGCGAGCACGTTCAACGAGCAGCTGCTGGCCCGGCTGCTGCTCAAGCGGGCCGAGTCGCGCCAGGCGCGGGCGGCGATTCTCTCGCGGGAGATCGACTCGATCCGGGCGACGATCATCCGCCAGACGATGTTCGCGGAGTTCGAGCGGCGCAGCCACGCTTCGGCGGAGGCGGGGGAGCCGCTGACGCTGGAGCGGATCCGCGGGCTGTATCGCGAACTGCTCGACGCCTACTTCGGTCCGCGGTTCACGATCGATCCGCAACTGGAGCTGGAATGCCTGCGGATTCCCCACTTCTACAACGCGTTCTACGTCTACAAGTATGCCACGGGCCTGGCGGCCGCGATCACACTGGCGACGAAGGTCGCCGACGGTGAGCCGGGCGCCCTCGACGCCTATCTCGGCTTCCTGCGCGGCGGCTCGTCGAAGTGGCCGCTGGACCTCCTCCGCGACGCGGGTGTGGACCTGGAGCGGCCGGAGCCGGTGGCGATCGCGCTCACCCGGTTCGGCCGGCTCGTGGACGAACTGGCCACGTTGCTGTGACGCTGGGCTGCTTGTCGCGCCGTCGCAGCCGACATGGCGTCTGCTCCGGCTTACGGTCGCCGGGCGGAGCCCGGCTCCGGGCCGGGCTTCGGCCCGGCTCGGGTAATGCGTGCGTGAAGTGATGGAGCCGGGAGATCGGCGGAAGGACGCGGAGCGTGAGGCGATCGTGCCTCAGCGACGCGACTTCTGCCGTCTTCCGGCGGCTTGAGCTCTTGATCGGCTGCCTGTCGCGCCGTCGCAGCCGACATGGCGTCTGCTCCGGCTTACGGTCGCCGGGCGGAGCCCGGCTCCCTGTGGTGCTGACGAGGCGTGGGGGTCGGCAAACGCTCGAGGAGCGTGAGGCGTATCCTCGCCTCAGCGACGAGACTTTTGCCGCCCCCACGCCGGCGGCCGGCTTCCTGCCACTGTCAGGTTTTCGTGGCGATATTCCGGGCGAGCTCCACGAACGCGCGCACCATCGCGCCCGTTCCCCCTCCATCAGGCTGCTTGTCGCGCCGTCGCAGCCGACATGGCGTCTGCTCCGGCTTGCGGTCGCCGGGTGTAGCCCGGCTCCCTGTGGTGCTGACGAGGCGTGGGGGTCGGCAAACGCTCGAGGAGCGTGAGGCGTATCCTCGCCTCAGCGACGAGACTTTTGCCGCCCCCACGCCGGCGGCCGGCTTCCTGCCACTG
>Ga0315901_10001021_pt1 | contig 40510 bp, 35 predicted proteins | sample LakEriMetagenome_10_FD_203761 | JGI IMG/M metagenome (GOLD analysis project Ga0315901, IMG submission 203761) | Freshwater fungal communities from buoy surface, Lake Erie, Ohio, United States - Buoy 2 MA116 | ecosystem: Environmental > Aquatic > Freshwater > Lake | place: USA: Lake Erie, Ohio...
CACGCTGCTGATTCCCGACGACATCGACCTGTTCCCGTCGGGGAGCGGGGCCTTCCCGCTGGCCGGGCTGACCGAACTCCTGGCGGTCTGGTCGAACACCAATGCAACGACCAGCCAGCGGCTGCAGTGGCTGCAAACGGGCTTTGGCCCGCAGCAGAACTGGAAGCTGACCAATGCGCTGCTGTTCGTCACGGAACTGGGAGCGGATCTGCTGCGCGGCTGAGTCCGGGAGGGGTCGCCGCGCGTTGAACGGTGTGGCGACGCTTCGTTCTTCTCCATGAGGGGATTGGAATCCCGTCGGTGCCAGGGCATCCTGGACCGGCGGGATCACACTTTGGGGGGCGACCATACCGGAGGGTCACTCCGGTTCGACAAAGACCTCGATCTTGCCGTCGCGGGCGGCTTGCAGCAGGACGCCGTAATCCTGCTCGGTCTGGTCGGCAGAGGCGGCGGCAAAGTCGGCGAGGGCCTCGTTGAAGTGGACACTCTGGCCCGGGGAGCCTGCGATCTTCGCCGGTTCCTCCGAATGGAACGGGGACAGGGTCCGGCCGTTCCAGCCGGGTCGTGCTGCACGACGCGGGAGCGTTGCCGACCTGAAAACTGCCCCGGATCTTCAGTTCCCTGATTTCACGGAATTCAGAGCGACTCCCCTCCGCTCGCAGAGTGGCGTCAACAAGTGCGTCTGTCTTCCCGAAAATGTTGTCAGGATTGAACCGCTCCAGGTCGAAGTCGATGCCGCCGAAGTGCGGGTCAGGAACTCTCGCCGGATTGGCGTGGCATCAGGTTGGCGTGGCATCAGGTTGGACGACGGCGGCGCAGCAGGCCCGCGGTCGAACGGCCCAATGAGGCTCCGGGGGTGGACATTCCGTCCGTTGACGGCGATGGAGGCGACCTGCCGGGTCCGGCGGACCGATCCCGGCAGGCGTCCGATTGGGGAGCGGAGAGTGGATCGGGTTTTCGCCCATCCGGTTTGGAATTCGCGGTCCAGCGGGGGGGCATTCCGGGGATGAGCCTCGCGGCACGCTCAATTCGACGGGATTCCCGAGTCACTCTTCGGAGGCCGGGCGTCGAGCACAAGGTGGTTCGTGAAGGCCTCGTAGCGGGCCCGCACATCGCCCCAGTTCCACAGGTACGCGTTGCCGGTTTTCTGCAGATCCCGGCCCTCTTCGTGAGGCACTCCCAGTTCCCGCAGGACCGCCACCGGCACTGCGCCTGAATTCTCCTCCACGAAACTTCGGGGGGGCTGCCAGCGGATCGCCACGATCAGGGCGGTGTCGGAACCAGGTGTTGCCAGTGCCGGCGCGTCGAACGCCCCCTGGGCGCCCCGCAGCGCGCGGTAGTTGTATTGCCCCCCGTCGGAGTAAATGAGGGCGAACTCTTTCACGGGCAGCCCCTCCAGGGTCACGTTCGTGTGCGAGGCCCACAGCATCGGCCCCATCCGCGGAGGTTCAATGCAATTCATCGGAGCCCCATTCCGGGCCAACCGTTCCAGTACCTGCTGCCGGGTGGTCTCGAACCGCAGCCAACTCAGTCCGGCCGGGGCGGTTGCCCGGCGCGGGTACCGCCAGGCATCGGGCATCCAGTAGTCGCGTCCCCACCAGCCCAGACCGCCGAGCACCATCAACGCCAACCAGGGGAGGAACTGCTCCCATCCGGGGCTCTTCCGACGCTCCAGACGGCTCAATCCGGGGGGAAGTGAACCGACCGTGGATCCGCCCGACGAAGGGTGCGACGAGTCTGGTGTCATGAACACTGTGCTCCGGAAAGAACGCCCAGAAAAACGACTTGCTTCAGCCCCCCCCGCGCAGCCGGTGAGACGGCATCTTCGATTTCCGCGGGGCCAAATGCAAATCACGGGGGGTCCCCCGGGGGCTCAGCCCTGCCCGGGCGTGATCGCTCCCGGACAGGGGACCAGCAGTTCCTCAGCAGCCCGCCATTCGAGTTCGAATCCGCGGCCTGGGAGGGCCAGGGCGGCCTGGGCGAGAGGGGCCTCGGCCGACGACCGTTGCCGAACCTCCTCGGTCAAATCGCAGAGGGTCCAGTCAAAAGCCGACGGGGTCTCCGGAGGAGCCACGATTACCCGGCAGGCCCCCCGGGGATCAAACGTGACCTGGAACGAATCGAGAGGGAGACTCAGCCCGCGCCCCACGGCTTTCACCACCGCCTCCTTGCGGGTCCAGAGGTGATAGAAACCGGTTCTTCGCAGTTCGGCGGGCAGGCTTTGCCATACCGCGAACTCCTCCTTTGAGAAAAAACGTCTCAGCAGCTCTTCGATTTCGACGCCCGGACGGGGCACTTCCAGATCGACCCCCACGGCCGTACCCCACGTCGCCGCCAACAACACCCGGCCCCCACTGTGGGAAATGTTGAACTCGAGTCCCGGAGGTTCCCCGGGAACGACCGGTACCGCGGGTTTGCCCCAGCGTCCCTCAGCCAGCGCTCCGATCGGGCCCACAGGCGGCAGACACCGGGTCAGCAGCCGCCGCAAGGTCCCCCGTCCCAGCACGAACGCCCAGCGATCGACTGGCTGGAGGAATGCCTCGGCCCTCCGCTGTTCCCGGGGATGCAGTTCGCCCAGGAGCGGTCCGCAAGCGGACTGATCGCGCTCGACGTCGAACAACCACAAGCAGACCCGATCCGTGCGCAATTCCATGTCGGAAATCACCCAGGGGAAACAGCAGGTCTCCACACGGCTCAAGGAGGCGTGACCCGCCCTTTCACAAACCCGACCGCCCCCCGGCAGGAATCGAAGCGGCCCCGGGGCGGGAGTTCACTTCTGCGGGGTGCCTTCAGCCGGAGGGGCCAGCGGGTTGGGGGCCTGATCCGTCGACGCCTCGACCGGCGAACTCTCGTTCGCGGCAGCACCCGAACTCGGATCCGATTCCCCGGCAGCCGGAGATGGTTCTTCGGAAACCGGCGGGGCCATGGAAGGAAGATTCCCCTTGCCCCCGGACTGATTCACTTTGGCCAGCTCTTCGGTTTGCTCCAGAATCACCACCCCTTCGAGGGTGATGTACTTGGCATTCACCCCGGGCCACTTCCAGAGATAGACCATTCCTTTGGGGAGAATGTCTTTTTCTTCGGAATGCGGCAGCCCCAGTTCGGACATCACCGCCCCTGCGGGAACAGCCGAGTTGGTCTCGGTGAAACTCCGCGGCACTTTCCAGCGGATGCCCACCACCTTGGCGGTGTCGGATCCGGCCGGGGCCAGCGCGGCCGCATTCAGAGGGCCATCTCCCTGCCCGGGGATGGCACCGTAGTTGTAAGTGCCGGCATCCGAATAGATGACGGCGAATTCGGCGAGCTGCTGTCCCCCCAATTTGGCGTTCGCATGCGCGGCCCAGGCACTGGGTGCCATTCCGGGCTTCACGATGCTGCTCCACTGTCCCCCTTCGGCAGCCAGCTTTTGCAAAACCTGCTGGCGGGTGGTGCCCAATTCCAGCCATGAGAAGCCCCGAGGGGCCTCGCTGCGCTGACTGTAAAGCCACGAGTTGGGCATCCAGTAGCCTCGGGTGGCCCAGCCCGCGACCAGCAGGGCGGCAAGAACACCGATCCCCAACAGCCGATCCCGCCCTTTTCCTTCGTGGCGTTTCAGGGGAGTGAGCGGGGGACGGACCGGGTCGGTACCGACGGCCGGGCGATCAGCGGAGGATTGGGTCATGGGGGCGAGCGGCAAATCGGGATTGGGAACCAACGACTGCCCCACGCGGGGCCGCCGTCTGGATTCCATCATGGGGAACGCTCACGCCGTCCGCAACCAGCGGCAGGACCGGCGCAGATTCCCCCCGCCTCCAGGTCTGCGTGGTGTCTCGCGGGACGCATCCTCGGCCAACACGAAACAACCCCCGGGAGCGAGGGCTCCCGAGGGTTGGAGATCGAAATCCTGGGCGCCAGACCCCGACCGGTTCGGCCGTTCGCTGGGCGTTCGATTACCGCAGGGTTCCCCGATTGCGCCAGACCTGGGCGGCGGAAGGGGCGGGGACTGACAGCGAGGGACCACCGGCCACTCCCAGCGCGCTTTCGGTATCCCCCTCCAGCGGCTGGAACTCGTCGTAACGCAAACGGGCTTCGTTCGATGCCGTGGAGGAGGGAGTCTGACCGTACGACCCATAATAGGGGCTGGTCGACATGGAGAAGCGGGGATCGGGGGCCAATCCGAGCCCCGATCGAGAGGCCGTTTCGGGGTAGGTGGGCCGCGATCCGATCACCGGGGTCCGCTCGTTCCGGTACGCGGCAGCGGCCCGGGCCTGAGCCTCGCTTTCGGGAACATAGCGGACCACCTGCTCGGGGACGACCTCACAGGCGTATTCCGGAACCCGGCGGGTCACCTGATAAGGGACCGAGCGATAACTCGTCCGGGTCTGATAGACCGTGCGGGCGACCTGCTTGGTCGTCAGCTTGGGGACCCAGACCGTCTGATAGCCCCCTTCATCGACAGTCACATCTTCCAGCACCGTGGTGGGAACACGTTCACGCACCGCCTCGCGACGATAGGCGGTCGAGACTTCTTCCCGTTCGCGAACGACAGGCCGCTGCGTGTATTGAGTTTCGACAACGGGACGCAAGACGGGGCGCTGACAGGCACAGCGGGGCGGGGGCAACTGGCAGACCTGGCAGCAAACCCCACCATGGGCGGCCACCTGGGTCACCAGCACGGGAGCCGCTCCCCCCAACAGGACAGACAGACACACCAGGAAAATCGGGCGATGCATGACACGGTTCCTCAGAGAGGGCTGTGGCGGATCTGCCCACCGTGGGTGGAAATCCGCTCTTCATACTTTCTGAGATCGGCAAACCTTGCGCAGATTCTTCAATCCGGATTCGCGCTCGGGGTTCCGGCCACACGAATGAATACATTTGACCACCTTCCCTGCCAAAAGGTGAACACAAATTCGGTCCACCACTGCGACAAGCAGTGTGGCGCCCTGGGAGGCCCCCGACTGCGTGGGCTGGATTGGCTCCCCCATCAACCGTGTGGGGGAGTTTCGAAATCAAACCGGGCCGCCATGGGCATGCGCCTCCCCGTACCAAACGCCCGGGCTGAGATTTTGATGCCCGGAGCCATTTGCCGGCGTTTGAACTCATTGCGATCCATCCGCGACTGGACCCAGCGAACCGTCTCGGGTGGAAACTGCCGGCTCAGCCGGGCCACCGACTGTTCCCGTTCAATGAGCCCTTCCAGAATTGCGTCGAGAACGGGATAGGGCGGGAGCGTATCCTGATCGAACTGGTTCGGGGCCAATTCGGCACTGGGGGCTTTGGTCAGAGAGCTTTCGGGAATGATCTCCCGGCGTTCCCGGACGTCGTTGATGTAGCGTGAAACCGCATAGACATCTTTCTTGAAGACATCCGCGAGGACCGCGAAGCCCCCGGCCATGTCGCCGTAGAGAGTGCAATAACCCACCGCCAACTCGCTTTTGTTGCCGGTGGCGAGGGCCAGCCAGCCATGTCGATTGCTGCGGATCATGACCGCTGCGCCGCGGATCCGGGCCTGGAGATTCTGATCGGCCAGTCCCGCGGGCTGAGACCGGAGATCGTCACCAACCACCGCGGTTCCCTCATAGGACCGATGGATCTCATCGATGGGGATCACCTGAAAATCAACGCCGAGCGCAGTCGCGAGGCTGCGGGCATCGGACAGGCTGTGGGGGCTGCTGTAGCGGCTGGGCATGGCCAGCCCGTGGACTTTGTCGGGGCCGACCGCCTGGGCGGCAACGTAGCAGGCGAGGGCGCTGTCGATTCCGCCCGACAGTCCCAGAACACATTCCCGGAAACCACTTTTGCGCATGTAATCACGCAACCCCAGCACCAGTGCGTCCAGCAGATCGGACTCGCGAGGGGGGGAGGGGCTCACCAGAGGCCGGCCATCGTTCCGGGGGACAGGCCGCAGCACACCCTCCGAGAAGTCGACCAGCACCAGGTCTTCCTCAAAAGCCTTCAGGCGGGCGAGTTCCTGCCCGTCGGCCCCCAGGGCCAGCGAGTTGCCGTCAAAAACCAGGTCATCATTCCCCCCCACCTGATTCACGAACAGAAACGGGCGGGAGTGCCGGGTCACATGACGGCGGAGCAATTCCAGCCGGCGATTGGGCTTGTCGAGCTCGAAGGGGCTGGCCGACAAATTGATAAACAAATCCGCACCATCCGCAGCCAATTGGGCGATGGGATCGCGGCGGTTTTCGGGAAGGATGTGATGCGTGGTTCCCGGCTCCCCGTACCAGGCGTCCTCACAGATGTGGATTCCCAGTCGGACCCCTTCGAACACCCGACAATTGGCCCCGACGGCGGGAAGAAAGTAACGGCGTTCGTCGAAAACGTCGTAATTCGGCAGCAGGCACTTGATGATGGTGGCCTGGATCCGTCCCGCATCGAGCAGGCTGGCGCCATTGCCTGCGCAACCCTCAGGAACCGAGCGGCGGGTGGGATGCCCCACCAGGGCGGCCACCCCGGGAGGCAGCCGAGACGCCAAATCGGCGACCGCCCGGTCACAGGCCTCCACAAATCCCTCCCGCAGCAGGAGATCCTTGGGGGGATAACCGCTGAGGACGAGCTCAGGAAAGATCACCAGACGGGCGCCCTGGCGGGCCGCAGCGACGACGGTCGACCGGACGTGTTCCAGATTCCCGCGAAGGTCTCCCACGAGGGGATTCCGTTGAGCCAGGGCGATCAGCATGGAGGGGGTTCCAGCGGGAGATGGATTTCGTAACCTGTTACTATTGAAAGCACTTGCGACGAAACATTCCAGTCTCGCTGGCGGTCTGTGCCGCGGTCTTTACGGCCGTGAAAGAGAAACAGTAAAATACCCAAATTCTGTCGATCTCGACGAACGTCGTCGAAATGCGGTCGCGGGGGGTCGAATTGGCTTTCCGGTGATCGTCCGCGGATGGGTCGGCGGGAGCCATCAGGCAACTCTGTCTTGAATACGTGTTCGCACGTCGCACGGCGATTGAAGGAGCAGGCTCCAGTCATCGCCCCGTCGATGCTCAAGTGTGATTTCGCCAATTTGCAGCGCGAGGTGGCACTGCTGGAACAGTCGGGGGCAACTGTTCTGCACCTCGACGTGATGGATGGGAATTTTGTTCCCAATCTGTCCTATGGCGCCATGGTGATCGAGAGCCTTCGGTCGACCACCCGCCTGCCGTTCGACGCTCATCTGATGATCGCCGATCCCGAGCGGTACCTCGACGATTACCTGCAGGCGGGATGTGAGCTGATCACAGTACACATCGAGGCGGTTCCCGATCCGCGGCGGGTGCTGCGAAGGATCCGGGAAGCGGGGGCGGGAGCGGGACTGGCTTTGAATCCCGGCACGCCGGTGGCGGCAATCACCGACTACCTCGGCGAGTGCGATCTGGTGCTGGTGATGAGTGTCCAGCCCGGATTCGGTGGGCAGAAATTCCAGCCGGTGGCGTTGGAGAAACTGCGTGAATTGCGGCGGCGACTCCCCCCGGAGACCCTGTTGTCTGTCGACGGGGGAATTGGGCCGGGGACGATCGCCGCCACCGCTGCCGCCGGGGCGGACTTGTTTGTGGCGGGCAGCGCGATTTTTGACACGTCCGATTACCACCAGTCGCTGCGCGAATTGCGGCGACTGGCCGAGGGGGCGGCGCATTCCGCCCCAAGTCATTGAAGACCGAGATGATGTCCCGTTTGATCCTGATTCGCCCGGGATGCACCGAGTTTGACGAACAGCAGCGGATCCAGGGCACTTTGGATCTTCCCTTGAGCGATCGGGGAGAAGACCAACAGCGGCAATTGCTCTCCGAACTGGCCGACACCGACATTGACCTGGTCTTCACCTCGCCCACCGAGCCCGCGCTGACCAGCGCGGAGCAACTGGCCGAAATGCATGGCGTGGAATGCCGGGTCGTACCGCAACTGGCCAATGTTGATCAGGGGCTCTGGCAGGGACTGCAGTGGGAGGAGTTGCGGCGGAAGCAGCCCCGGGTCTACAAGCAACTGCAGGAGGATCCCTGCTGCGTCTGCCCGCCGGAGGGTGAATCGCTGACCGACGCCCTGGCGCGGGTGCGGGAGGGTTTGGAACGGCCGCTGAAGAAGAAAGGCCGGCTGGTCATCGTGGCCCCCGATCCCGTGGCGTGCCTCATCGAGGCGATTGTGAACAAAACCCCAGTTGCCGATATTGCACCCGCCTGCACTGGCCGATGTGGAACTTGGGTTCCCCTCCACGAGGTGGACGAGGTAACCTCTGCGGTCGAGCTGCCGACCATCTCCGCAGCGGCCCTCAAGCCGGCCTGATTCGGGCCCGGGCGTTCTTTCTGGCTTTTTTCCCCCGACCTGATGAAAACCCGGACCGGAACCGAGTTGCCAACCGAAACCTCAACGGAACCCCGCAAGAAGCGGGGAGTGCCCGAAGGGTTGTGGATTCGTTGCGAAGGCTGCGGAGCGACGATCTACAAAAAAACGGTCGACGAGCGGATGGGAATCTGCCCTGAGGCGGGTTGCCAGCACCACTTCTATATCTCGGCCCGAACGCGTATTGAGCAGTTGCTGGACCACGACAGTTTTGAGGAGTGGTTCCCCAACCTGTCATCCCTCGATCCACTGGGGTTTGCCGACCGCAAACCCTACCCCGCCCGCGTGCGGGAGGAACAGGCCAAGACGGGCCTCAAGGACGCCTGCATTGTGGGACGGGGATACCTGCGGGGCCGCCCCCTGATCTGTGCCGTCACCGATTCGGCCTTCATCATGGGGAGCATGGGCTCGGTGGTGGGGGAGAAACTCACGCGGTCGATCGAGGAGGCCACCCGTCTGAAGCTTCCGCTGGTGATCGTGTCTGGGTCGGGAGGGGGGGCCCGCATGCATGAGGGGATTCTGTCGCTGATGCAGATGGGCAAGGTCTGTGCGGCGCTGGCCCAGTACCACGAAGCGGGGGGACTCTTCATTTCGATCCTCACCAATCCCACCATGGGCGGGGTGGCCGCCTCGTTCGCGTCCCTGGGGGACGTGGTGATTGCCGAGCCCCGGGCCCTGGTGGGTTTCGCCGGTCCGCGAGTGGTCGCGGCGACCATCAAGGGAGAACTCCCGGAGGGGTTCCAGACCAGTGAATTCCTGCTGGCACACGGGTTTGTCGACCGGATTGTGCCCCGCCCCGAACTGCGGACCGAGATTGCCCGCATCATCGATTACTGCGTACGATAACGATTGTGGGGAGGGGATCAGGTGGTCTCCGGATCCACCCGGGAAACAGCTGCCTGTACCCGGTGAAGACACCCCTCCTCTCTTGCCGGGTCGCTGATTGCCGGGAAGCGTTGCGGTCGGTGCCCTTTGCGAAGCTTCGAATGGGGAGCCGGTTCCATGGGATTTCTCGACAGACTGCTGGGGCGAAAACCCAAAGTCACCCCCACCGAGATCACCAAACGGTTCGAGCTCATCTGCCGTGTGGGACAGGGGAGCATGTCGCGTTTTTTCAAGGCACGCGACACCAAAACCGGGCGTGTGGTGGGCCTGAAGATTCTGGACAAGGAAAAGACCCACAAATACGAGGCGCGGTTTCCCGCCGAATGGCACAAACCCTCCGAAGGGGAGATCGCGGTTTCGCTGGATCATCCCAATCTCGTCAGGACCTACGAATGGGGGGAAACCACCGAGGGAGATCCCTTCCTCGTGATGGAGTATCTCGAAGGGGTCAACCTCAGCTTTCTTGTCGATGTGCAGAATGCGGTGATGCAGCAGCATCGCCTCAATTTCATGATCCAGTTGGGAGAGGCGCTCGCCTACATGCACTCCCGGCAATTCATCCACCGGGATCTCTGCCCGCGCAACGTGGTGGTCACCGAACCGGAACTGGTCGTCAAGCTGATTGATTTTGGACTGGTCGTTCCCAATACCCCCAACTTCCAGGCTCCGGGAAACCGGACAGGAACGGCGGCGTACATGGCCCCCGAACTGGTTCGCCGCCAACGCACCGACGCCCGCATCGACATCTACTCGTATGCGATGACCTGCTACGAGATGTTCACCCGCCGGCATCCCTGGCCCGAGGCCACCAGTCTGGAAGCCGTGGTGCAGCATTTGAACCAACCTCCGCTCGAAATCCAGACCCTGGTGCCCACCATCGACCCGCAGGTCGCAGCCGCCATCATGAAGGGGCTGGAACGGGATCCCGCCCAACGCTGGTCACGGGTCCAATTGATGACGGACGAATTCCGGCAGGCGGCGGAGCGGCTGGGAATGCCGCTGCCCGGGCACAACCCGCCAGACGCGCCGGAACCGCTCTCGCGTCCCCGGCCGAGAGTGACGGCCCCCCAATCCCCGGCCTCCGCCCCCGTCGCGTCCCGGCCTCCGGCAACACCGACCGTGAAGGCAGAACCTCCGACCGAAGTTGCGCCGACCAGGCCCCCCGCCCCGCGGCGCGCCGATTCCCCCCGGCAGGAAGGGGCCCCCTCCTCCCAACCCCGTCCCAAGCCGAACCGCGCTCCAGGGGCCGCCAAATCGGCCCCCCCACGGGGAACTTCCCGGAAGAAATCCGATTCCGACGAAGATCTGATTCTCGATTTCCTGAACCAGCCAGAAGATCCACAACCCTAGGCCGAACCAGTGGATCGTCCCCCCGCCCACCTGCCTGACGTCTGGTCGCATCTTCGTGCGATCAGTCCTGCCCGCATTGCCTTGGGCCGCGCCGGCGGCAGCCTGCCCACCCGCGCCTGGCTCGACTTCTCATTGGCCCATTCGCAGGCCCGGGATGCAGTGCACTCTCCCTTCGAGCCTGAGCGGCTCGTGCAGGAACTCGGTTCACTGGGCTGTCCCACCCGGGTTCTGGCGACCCGCGCCGCGGATCGCCGGACCTTCCTGACTCGTCCGGATTGGGGACGCGAACTCTCACCCGAAAGCCGGAAGGCCCTGGCGGAACACGATTCCGCGGGACAACGCGAATGCGATCTGGTGGTGATTGTCTCGGATGGACTCTCGGCACTGGCGGCGCACCGGCAGGTCATCCCCCTGCTGGCTGTCTTGTGGCCTTCACTCCAGGAACTGGGCTGGAAACTCGCCCCGGTCTTCGTGATTCCCCGGGCGCGGGTGGCGCTGCAGGATGACGTCGGAGAGCTGCTGGGGGCACGCCTGGCCCTCTTGCTGTTGGGGGAACGCCCCGGACTGCTCGCACCCGACAGCCTGGGTGCCTATTTCGTCCATCGTCCCCGGCGCGGACTCACCGATGCCGACCGCAACTGCGTCTCCAACATTCATCCCGCGGGACTGCCCCCGGCCGAGGGGGCGCACGTGCTGTTGCGGCTGCTGCGGCGTTCCCGGGTGGAAGAGTGCAGCGGCGTCTTGCTGAAGGACGATACCCCCTCGATCTCCATCTCCTCACAGCCCCGACTGGACCATGACCACTGAGAGCCCTTCCTCCGTCACACGGGCCCTGCTGGAAGGGTTTCCCGTGCATGTGCGACTGCCCGTCCAATGGGGTGATCAGGACGCGTTTGGACATGTCAACAACACCGTCTACCTGCGCTGGTTCGAGACGGCCCGCATCGCCTACAGCGACCGGGCGGGACTGCTGCAGATCGACCAGTCACAACGGCTGGCCCCCATCCTCGCCGCCGTATCGTGCAACTATCGCCGGCAGATCCGCTTTCCTGACACGGTCTGGATCGGCGCCCGGGTCTCGAAACTGGGCCGGACCAGCCTGACCATGCAACACCGCGTGGTCAGTGAGCGGCAGGGGCTGATCGCGGCGGAAGGGGACTGCGTCGTCGTGACATTCGACTACCAATTGCAAAAGCCTGTCCCCGTTCCCGAAGAACTGCGGCTCGCCCTGCGGCGTCTCGAGGGACAGTCTCTCGAGAACCGGCCCCCCGCCCCGGAGACCCCTTCGGCATGACGCTGCACTCGGCCACAGCCCCCGCCCCCTCCAGTGCGACCCGGGGTGATCAACCGCCCCCCAAATCGGACACTGGGCCCACTTCCGGCGGCATCACCCTGGGGGGACGCGATCTGGCATCCCGCTACTTCCTCGCTCCACTGGCCGGGTACACCCACCTGGCGTTTCGGCGGGTGATCCGCGAGCTGGGAGGAGTGGGGCTGTGCACCACCGACCTCGTGCAGGCTTCGCATCTGGTTTCGGGGACTCGCTGGGCCCGCGAACTGGTTCAGACCCATGCCGCCGACACGCCGCTGACCGTGCAGATCTACGGCGGCGAGGTGCGCCACATGGTGGCCGCGGCCCGCTGGCTCGAGGACCATGGCTATCAGGCGATCGACATCAATATGGGGTGCCCCATGGCCAAGATCACGGGGTCGGGGGGCGGGGCTCGCCTGATGTGCAACGGCGACGGTGCGTGCCAGCTGGTGGGAGAAGTGGTTCGTGCCGTGCGGCTGCCGGTTTCTGTGAAGATGCGACTCGGTTGGGACCGCAGCCGGCTCACCGCCCCGCTGCTGGCGGAAGAGTTCGAGCAACTTGGTGTCTGCGCGATCACCATCCATGGCCGGACCCGGCAACAGGGCTTCACGGGCAACGTGTCACTGGAGGGAATTCGGGCGGTCGTGGAGGCGGTGAAATCCATTCCTGTCGTGGGCAATGGCGATGTCCGCACTGTGGCGGACGCGCTGCGGATGCGTCGGGAGACCGGGTGTGCCGCGGTGGCGATCGGCCGGGGGGCGCTGATGGATCCCTGGATCTTCCGCCGGATCGCGCTGGCCGAGGCGGGCGATCTTGAGGGGGCCGAGTTTTCTCCCACTCCCTTCGAGCAGGTCAATTTTCTGCGGCGGCACTTCGGGTTGATGGTGGAGCAGCACGGGGAGTACCTCAGCTGCCGGAATTTCCGCAAGTTCGCCGCCTGGTACGGCGCCCGGCTCGGTATTCCCGAAGACCTGGAAGACCGGCTGCGCCAGTTTGAGAGCGTGGTGGAATTCGCGGCCATCGCCGACCAGATTGAAGAACGACACGGCACCCGGCTCGAACCGCTTCCCACGGCCCTCATCCGGACCCCCAATGGTCCCGTGGAGTATTGGTAGCGGGAGTCACCCCCGGGCTCTTGTCCGGAGACATCCTGGCGGACCAGTGGGCGACAGAGGACTCCCCCAGCGGGTGTTCGCCAGGTGCCGCGCCGAGCGGAACCGGCCGGTCACTCAGGGAGTCATGACCCGTCCGCCACACACCACCAGGGTTTGCCCGGTCATGAATTCGGAGTCGTCGGTCATGAGGAAGCGCACCACCCGCGCCACATCGACGGGGTGACCGATCCGCTGCAGGGGGGTGGCGGAGACGATCTTGTCGACCGCCTCGGCGGAAACCCCTTCGATGATTTCGGTCTCAATCAGTCCGGGAGCGACTCCATTCACGCGGATGTTGTGTCCTGCGAAGGCGGCCGCCGTGCTGCGGGTCAGGCCCATCATCCCCGCCTTGCTGGCCGCATAGGCAATCGACAGGGGGCGGGGCTGAAGGGCCGAGATCGAGGCGACGTTGACAATGCGGCCAAACCGGCGGGCGAGCATGCCCTCCTTGACGGCCCAGGTGACCAGGAAGCTGCCCGTCAGATTGACATTCAGGGTGCGTTGCCACATCTCGAGGGTCAGTTCACCGTGGGGGACATAGTCGAAGACCCCGGCATTGTTGACCAGCAGTTCGATCGGCCCGAGGGTCTGTTCCACCATCCGGACCAGATGGTCGACTTCCGCTGGCTGTGAGACATCGGCCTGAATGGGAAACGCCCGTCGTCCCAGCCGTTCGACCGCCTCGACCGCTTCCCGGGCTGCCGCGACATTCGAGTGATAGTTGATGGCAACATCGGCACCGGCCTGGGCCAGTTCCTCGGCGCAGGCCCGGCCAATTCCCCGCGAACCGCCGGTGACGAGAGCGATGCGCCCTGCCAGTGGTGCCAGGTTGATCATCGAAAGCATCTCCAGCAAGAGCGCGGAACCACACCGAAGGCGGTCCCGTTCGGGTTCGGGGGACTCCCCTCCCTGCATGGTAAGGAGTTCGAACCGGGCCGCCAAATCGGACGACTCGGAGGAGAACGTGCCCACCCGGGAGGGAAGCGGGCGGTGACTCGACAGAGAGGAAAGTTCCGATCAGGAAATCAAGGCAAACAGTGGGGGAGCAGGGTGTCTCGGCAGAGGGGATTTCCGGGGCGCGACGGTCGACGATTCGCTTCGCGACCGATACCATCGGCGTGTGCCCGGACAGATCGAACATCCCACTTCCGATCCCCACCAGACCACCTGCGAAAACACCGTGCAGGTTGGGTCGGGAACCTGCGCTGTCGAGCGGCCTTCTTCTGAGATCTGGCTGTTCCCGGGTCTGGGCTGCCGGTATGTCGGGATGGGGTCGGAGTTTCTGGGGCGGGAGCCAGTGGCCGATGAACTGGTCCGGCAGGCATCTGACCTGCTGGGATACAGCGTCGCAGCGGTGTGTCTTGAGGGCTCGGGGCGGAAGGTGGTGCCCCCCCGGCAAGAGTCGGAGGTGATCTACGTGATCTCGTGTGCCGCGGCCGCCGTGCTGAGATCGCGAGGTTGGCAGCCATCGGCCGTTCTGGGGCACAGTCTGGGATCGTGGGCGGCGGTCGCCACCAGTGGTGCTCTCGATTTCGCGACAGGTTTGCGACTGCTCGGGCTGACCGAACAGCGCATTCACGACTGGGTCGAGAGCCAGGATCATGCCATGGGGGTGATCCTCGGGTTGGAGGCACCGGTGGTGGCCGACCTGGTGGCCGCCGAGCCCGATGTGTGGGTGGCGAACTGGAACTCCCCCCGGCAGCAGGTCATCTCGGGGATGGCCCCGGCGGTGGAACGGGTGTTGGCGGAGTCGCTGTCGCGCCAGGCGAAGCAGGCGCGGGTGCTGGTCCGTTCGCGGGCGATGCACACCCCGTTCCTGGAACCGGTCGCGCGCGCCCTGCGGACCGACCTGGCCGCCTTGCCGGTCCAGGATCCACAGGTCCCGGTCATTGACACCCGCACCGGAAACGAGCTGGGACGCGGATTGGAAGTGGCCGAATTCCTCGCCGACTGCCTGACCGCCCCGGTGCATTGGGGGCAGACCATTCTGTCCCGCACGCAGCGGGGAGCCAACCGCTTTATTGATGTGGGGCCGGGAACTGTGCTGGCTGGTATGCTCCCGTTTATCGACAACCAGGCGGCCGTGATGACCACGGCTCAAATCCTCGAACTCAAGGGGGCGACATGAAGTCGGCGCAGACGTGGCTGATGTCGGGGAATCAGGCCATCGCAAGAGGGGCCTACGAGGCCGGGGTCACGGTGGCAACCAGCTACCCGGGAACCCCCTGTACCGAGATTCTCGAATCGATCGCCCGGCATCCCGGGATCGAGGCGCTCTGGTCCACCAACGAAAAGGTGGCCTACGAAGTGGCCCTGGGGGCCTCCTTCGCGGGAGCCCGGGCGATGGTCTCCATGAAGCACGTCGGCCTCAATGTCGCCGCGGATCCTCTCTTCTCATCGGTCTACACCGGAGTGAACGGGGGGCTCGTGGTCGTGGTGGGGGATGATCCTTCGGCGGCCAGTTCGCAGAACGAACAAGACAGCCGTCACTACGCACGGGCAGCCAAGCTCCCCATGCTGGAGCCATCGGACAGTCAGGAGGCCCGCGATCTCGTTCTGGCGGGGTTTGAGCTGAGTGAGCGATTCGATACCCCGGTGCTGGTCCGCTTGACCACCCGGATCTGTCACTCCAAGACCCTTGTTCGTGTGGGTGATCCTCCCGAGCCCCGCACCCCCACCGGATTCATCCGCGACTTCGACAAGTATGTGCTGTTGCCCCGCCAGGCCATTCTGCGTCATCGCGCGCTGGAAGCCCGTGTCGAGGCGTTGGCCCAGTATGCCGAAGCGGCCGATTGGAACCGCGTCGAATGGCGTGATTTGCGGGTGGGGGTGATTACCTCGGGCCTGGCGTATCAGTATGTTCGCGAGGCCTTCCCCCACCTGTCGGTGCTGAAACTCGGGCAGAGCTGGCCCCTGCCTGCCCAAAAGATTCGTGAGTTCGCGGCCCAGGTCGACGAAGTCTGGGTCATCGAAGAACTCGACCCGTTCCTCGAAGAGCAGATCAAAGCGCTGGGCATTCCCGTCGCCAGCGAGGGTTGGATTCCCCGGGTGGGAGAATTGACCCCCGAACGGATCCTGCAGTCGGTCGACCAGCGGGCCCCCCAGCCCATGCAGTTGGGAGATCCCTCGATTCCAGGACGGGCCCCCCGGATCTGCGCAGGCTGCCAGTACCTGGGGGTTTATACGGCCATCAGCCGGATTGGTGTGCGAGTCGCCGGGGACATCGGCTGCTACACTCTGGGTTCACTCGAGCCCTGGAACGCGATCGACAGCGTGGTCTGCATGGGAGCCGGCATCGGCACCGCCCTGGGGATGGAGAAGGCCCTGGGGGACCGGGTCCGGGGCAAGTTGCTGGCGGTGATTGGCGACTCGACCCTGCTGCACTCGGGATTGGGGCCGCTGCTGGACCTGGTTCACAATCGCGGACAGACCACCGTGCTGGTGATGGACAATTCCACGACCGCCATGACGGGCCTGCAGGGGAATCCCGCGAACGGACAGACCGCCCTCGGACAGAGCGGGCCAGGGGTCAATCTGGAGAAACTGATCGCCGCTCTCGGCATCGAATGGATCCGGGTGATCAACCCCTATGACCTGGCCGAAAGCGAAGCGGTCCTGCGGGAGGCACTCGACCATCCTGGTCCCTCGGTGGTGATCAGCCGGGCCCCGTGCCTGTTGCTCAAACGCCGGGAGACCGTTCAGCAGGCTCATCTGACGGAGGAGGCATGCACCGGTTGCGGCGAGTGCTTCCAGGTGGGCTGTGTGGCCATCGAGCGCCAGGAACTGGCTGGCAGGCCGGCTCCGCTGATCAATCACGACCTGTGCGTCGGCTGCACACTGTGCGTTCAGGCGTGCCCCGAAGGGGCGTTGCAACCTCGCCGACTTGTGCCCGACCTCGTGGAACTTGAGACATGTCTGACGCCGGTACCGCCCCGCTAACCGTCCTGCTGGCGGGCCTGGGTGGCCAGGGAGTGGTCACGGCGGGGGACCTGCTGATCGCGGCCGCCCTGCATGAGGGCTACGAGGTCAAAAAGAGCGAGATCCATGGCCTGAGCCGGCGGTTTGGCAGCGTCTCATGCCAGGTGCGCCTGGGCAGCCCGCTGCACTCCCCCCTGCGCGGCCATGGGGGGATCGACATTCTGCTGGCTCTCGAGGGTTACGAAGCTCTTAAGCAGCTTCCGTATCTGAAGCCAGAAGGGGTGGGTCTGGTGAACGAGTTCTGGCTGCGTCCCGCCGCGGTCCAGACCGGAGCGGAGACTCCACCCTCACGCGAAGACCCGCGACTGCAATGGTTTCCGGGGACCGCACAATCCCAGGAACTCGAGGCTCCCCGGAGCCTCAACTATTACATGGTGGGGGTCGTCTCCGGATGGCTCCCGCTGAGCGGGACGAGCTGGGAACAGGCGCTGGCGGAAGGGCAGCGGGCGAAAGCCGCCCCGACCAACCGGCAATTGTTCGAACAGGGTCGGGCCGCCGCCCAGGCGTACCGACGTCGGGGCCCCCGCGGTGTGCCGCGTTGACTGATCCGCAGACCGTGAGCCAACCAGGCAGCCGCTGGCAGTCAGGAAAACCCGGCCTTCCGGGGAGCAGCCTTGGCGACGACCCAGGCTGCGGCCCCGTTGGCAACTGGCAAGGTACCTTGTGCTCGGCGACTATTCGTCGGCGACCGAGCTCAACAGCAGATTCATCACGCTGCCGGGCATCATGCCGGCCTCTTCCTCAGCGAAGCCCAGCGGGAATTCGTCAGCCCGTTCGGGACGCAGTTCGTACTCAAATTCCGATCGCGGTTCGAAGAACCGGTCGAACCAGAGCATCCGCCGAACATTCGGCTGGGGTGTGTAGAGGTGAATCGACACCCCCTGCTCGTGCCAGTCAAACAGCATTCCGAAGAAGCCCCCCGGAATGTATTTGACGTAGGTCATGTCGATGCCGATGGCCCTCCGCCGCTCCTTCTCGATGAGGTTCGTCAGGGTCTCGCGCAGCAGGGCCATGTCGGCCCCGTCCCAGATCTCCATCTCACCCAAATGCAACACGGTGACACGGTCGACCGGATAGATTTTGAGGAACTTCTTGTTGAACGACATCTTGGGTTCACCTTCGCCAACTCGGGAGGATGCTGCCGCGTCGACCGGTGTCGTCGCCTGTGCAGTCGAAAACCTCATTAGGCAAAGAGCGGGCCACTTTGAGGGCGGTTTTCATCCCCAATCAAATCGACGCAAGTCCCTAATGACAAACAAGTTAAAACACACTGCCAAAAATACCGTCTGCACCGATTGGGAAGGCTGTTGACGTTTGGCAACAGAATCTGATGCGGCCTGTTGACGATGTTCAACATCCGGGAGCGGGAGAACACGGGACGGAAAGCCCGTGGGAACCGATGTGCGACTGACGAGGGGAACCTCAACCCCCCCGCCCCCGGCTGTTGACTCTGCCGCTCGACGGACCGGCGTGACGACGCGAAACGACAGACGGCGTCCAGCCGCAAGAATGACCCCCAAAAAAACAACCGTCGAACCGGCCTCGTGCTGCGAGCGCCCCTTCGACGGTTGTTGTCACGCACCGGCGTGGCCACTCCTCCTGACGGGAGGAAATCAGCCTCCCTGGGCTTATTCCACCTTCAGGTCGAAAGGCAGCACCGTGGCGGCCCGCTCTTTGCGGAACAGGCGCAGAGCCCCCCACGCACGGGAGGTTCCCGCCGGAAGCAGGTCACCCCCGAGGGTACGGAGGGCCGCCCCCTGGGTCGACAGCCGCGAGTCGGCCCCCGAATCGCCCCCTCCCAGCAACCCGTCCAGGGGATTGGCCGCCTTGGGCAGATCAAGCCGCTCGAGCTTCTCTTCCGGATTCAGTCCGGCCAGTTTCTTGGCATGGGCAATGGCCGCATCCAGGCCCCCCAATTCATCCACCAGGCCCAGTTTCAGTGCGGCATTCCCTGTGTAGACCCGGCCGCGAGCCAGCTTCTCGAGCTGTTCCCAGGGCATTTTCCGGCCGGCGGCCGCCTTGTGGGTGAACTGTGAATAGATCTCGTCGAGAATCTTCTGCATCGCCGCCCGCTCCCCCTCGGTGTAGCCCTGGGTCGTGCTGTTGATGCCCGAGTTCTTCCCGCGGGAAATCACATCGGTGGTGACCCCCACCTTCTCCATCACCCCCCCGGTGGCCAACTTCATCCCGACAACGCCGATGGATCCGGTGATGGTTCCCGCTTCGGCGAAGATGCGGTCGGCCCCCATTGCGATGTAATAGCCGCCGCTGGCGGCGGTATCGCCCATGCTGACCACAAACGGCTTGTCGACCAGTTCCAGCTCGCGCCACATGAGATCGCTGGCGAGGGCACTGCCGCCAGGGCTGTCGATCCGCAGCACAATGGCCTTCACCGTCGGATCGGTGCGGGCTTCGCGGATCGCCTTGATCATCGTGTCGGAGCCCATGGTCGACTCTCCCGAGAGGAAGTCGACCGAGCTGGCTCCAGTCACGATCATTCCCTGGGCGTGAATGATCGCCAGCTTGGGATTGGCCGATTTCTTCTTGGGCTGCTCACCCCCCGTCAGGGCTTCGATGAACTTCATCATTCCCGCCAGGCTGTTGAGATCGGTGTCGACCTTCTTCTTGCCATACCTGCGGAGCACCTTGAGAGTCTTCCCCTCGTGCGTTTTGGCGAGGGCGGTCTCGAGTTCATCCTGATAGCCCACGTGATCGATCAGCTTGTTCTCGAACGCCTGCCGGGCGGTGAGCGGGGCGGAGTCGATCAACTCGCGGACCTTCTCCACAGGCACCTTGCGCGACTCGGCGATGGTGGTGATCAACTGCTGATAGAAGTCGTCGAGAATCTCCTCCATTTCCTTGCGGAACTCGGGGCTCATGTCGGTCCGCGAGTACGGTTCTCCAGCCGACTTGAACTCTCCCACCCGCAACATTTCGGCCTTCACCCCCAGCAGGTCGAACGCCTTCTTGTAGAAAGTGACTTCGGCCCGCAGCCCCAGGGTGGTCAGGACGCCCGCCTCGGGCATCCAGATTTCGTCACAGGCGGTGGCCAGCAGGAAGTCCATGTTGTCGGCTTCGTTGAGGGTCGCGTAGACCTTCTTCCCGGCCGCCTGAACCCTGGCAATCCCGCTCCGCAGGGCCCGCATTTTGGCCCACCCAATCGTGGGACCGTCAATCTTGAGAATGACCCCCGCGATCTTGGTATCGCGGGCGGCGTTCTCGAACTTGCCCAGGGCCACCGCCAGCGTTTCGCTCAGCTCGCCAAACAGCCCGGGTGCCTGGGGTCCCTCGGAATAGGCCCCCTTGATCTCAATCTGCGCGTACTGGACCTCCACAGGTTTGTCGGCGGCGGGTTTCTCGGCCGTCGGTTTGTCTTTGGCGGGTGACTCACCGGCGGGTTTTTCCTGGGCGAACAGTGCCACCCAGCCACCACACAACACCACCGCACTCCAACAGACCGCAATGATCTGTTTGTTCATCTGGAAATCCTCTCAACCGCAAGTGGAACGAATTGCGCTCAGCAACACCCTTCTTTGTAGCACACGAGTCGCACCCCAACCATCACCGATCAACGCTTGCAGCTCCGGCATCAAAGGCCGATGATGCATTGCAACCGCTGGCCTCAAAAGCACTTTCCGACCTCTCGGTGGAGGTCGGCCGCGAGGTCCTCCCGATCTCCGCAACTTCGGCGGAAAACTCCTTCCGAAGGTCAACCGCGCCGGAAGACCAGCGGTCTCTGCAAATCTACCCCCTCATCCCGACACGAGTTTCAGGCTTTTCACACCATGCAGATTACCCACGGCACCACCGCCGTTGTCGAAGCGAATTACGATTACACCTATGTGAGGATTCACGCCGACAATGGCCAATACGGCACTGGGGAGTGTTTTTTCGCACCGGGGCTGACAACGGCGCTGCACGAGATGCTGCCGTTGCTGGAGGGGAAAGATCCGCGGGAGGTTGACCGCCTGTGCCGGTTCCTGTGGCGCAAAGGCTCGGGAGCCGGGGCGGTCGCCGGGTACCTGTACAACGCCATCAGTGGAATCGAGGCCGCTCTCTGGGATCTGGTCGGGAAGTCGTGGGGGGTTCCCTGTTGGCAGTTTCTGGGGGGCAAGGTGCGGGACGAGGTGCGGATCTATGTCGACTGTCATGCGGGGGACAATGTCGAGAGCTGGGGCCCCATGCTCGACGCCCGCGAGCCGCAGTGGCTCAAAGAGGCCCTCGCCGGCCGTCCCCAGCACGAAGAGCGCTACGAACCCGAGATGTATTTCAACCGGGCCCGCCAGATGGTCGCAGCCGGGTTTGACGCCATGAAGTTCGACATCGACTCGATCGTCGTGCTGACGGGTGAGGAACTGAACCGCCCTCTGACCCGGGCCGAGATGGACAAAATGGCGGCCTGTGTCGCCGCCGCCCGTGAGGGGGCGGGAGACAGCGTGGATCTGGCGGTGGATTGCCATTGGCGCTTCGCCCCCACCGAGGCAATTCGAATTGCCCGCGCCCTGGCCCCCTACAACCTGTTGTGGCTCGAGGACCCCTGCCCTCCCGAGAACTACCGCGATGTGGCCGAGATCCGGGCCCTGGGAATCGTCCCCATCCTCACCGGAGAAAACCTGAACCGTCGCCACGGATTCTGGGACCTGATCACACACCGCGGTTGCGACCTGGTGGCACCGGACATCCAGAAATGTGCCGGGATGCTCGAAGGAAAACGGATTGGCGAACTGGCCGAGATGCAGGGAATCCGCTTCGCTCCCCACAACATTGCCTCGCCCCTGGGGACGATGGCCAGCGCCCATGTCTGTGCGACGCTGCCGAATTTCGTGGCCCTCGAGTTCCACGGGTCCGACGTTCCCTTCTGGAACGATCTGATCACCCGTCCCGATGTGCCGGGACCGGTGATTCAGAAGGGGCGCATTCCCATCACCTGCGCTCCAGGCCTGGGATGTGAACTCAATGAAGCGGTCGCGAAGAAATACGCCAAGCCAGGCGAACCGTGGTTCGTCTGAACCGGCCCACCGAGCCCTCATGAGGAAGTTCGCATTCCCTCAGGTGCGGTCCTGAGACGCGACAGAGCCTCAGGTGGTCCGGCGGGAACGCAGAACCGGTCGCCCCCTCTGGAGATGTCACCCGATTTTAAAAGACCGTCAACAGCATCCACTGGGCCGAACGAATCAGCCAGGCGCGGTCGGCGGGCGCGACCTGTTTCTCCGCCAGCAGTGTGCGGGTCTTGGCGTGGATGTTCGAGACCGTGAACCGCTGCTGATCGGTCAGACGTCCCCGGCCTCGTTCCCGGAGTGAGTCATCCAGCCGCAGCAGGCTTCCGGTGATCCGTTCGATCGTCTCGACCTCCCCGAGGGTGTGCTCGGGACGGTCGGACCACGTTGGAGGAGTCTCCGTCGTCGCAACCTCGCGGACCACGTCACGGACCACCTGGGTAATATGCGCCAGTCGCTGATAATCGAGGCGGTCGGCCGTATCGGTCGGCTGGTGATAATCGCGATGCTCGCCCCCGGAGAAAAACAGGAACGGGACCTTCTCTCCCTTGAAGGGACCGTAGTCGCTGCGGACTCCCACCAGATCAACCCCCAGGTGCGAGACCTGCAGATTTCCCGGTGGGGTGACTCCATCCACCAGTTTCCGCAACCCGGGGGCATGCTCTCCCCCCATCACAAACACCGCCGGCAGCGGGAGATCTCCCAGTGTGCGGCCAATCAATTCAGCGGTCACAAACAACTTGACCCGCTCCAGCGGCCAGGGAGGATGGGCGACAAACTAGCGTGATCCCCACAAGAGGCTTTCTTCGAGATCGCAACTGAGAAACACCACGCTGCGCCGGGGGACGACGGTTTGGGCCGCCAGCAACCGGGCCACCTCCAGCATCATCGCCACACTGCCGGCATTGTCGTCGGCACCGTGAAACGTCTTGCCCCCACGAATTCCCAGATGGTCGAAATGGGCGCTGACGATCACATATTCGTCCCGTAACCGGGCATCACTTCCCGGCAAGACCGCCCCCACATTGATCCCCATGGGGGTCTGTTGTCCCCCCGCCAGTTTGGGACCGGGAATCTCCTGGAGATAACTCTCATCGGGGAACAGCGGCTGTAACTGCAGCTCACGAAACGCGGCGACGAGGTGCTCGCGCGCCTTCCGTTTTCCCTCAACAGTTCCCCGGCCTTCGAATTCGGAGGAGGCCAAGGTGTAGACATCCCGCTTGAGGCGGTCCGCCTCGGGCCCCTTCGACTCTTCCGAATGCGCAGTCTGGGTCGCTGTCAGCAGGCTGACGAGCACGGTCATCCCGACCAATCCGGCGCCACCAGCACTCCTGCTCGACCGCCTTGCCCCGGGCCGTTCAATTGTCTTCAACATGTTGCTCCACAAGCACTTGCGGCACCCTCCAAAGTGCGGTCCACGAACCGGTTGGATCGGTTCTGCCCGGATTGCCGAGGATTCCTGTTGTAACGGATTCCCGCAGGCCGATGAATAGGAGCATGCATGAGCGGCTCCTCAGCCCTTCGTGCCCAACTGCGAACCCGACCCGGACGCGGACCAATTCACGGAAGGAATGGACATGTCCCGCAAGACGATTTTGGGTGTGCTGGCCTGCCTGTCGCTGATTGTGGGCGTCATGGCCGGGACTCCCACCAAGGCGCAAGCCGCCCCGATTGGACAGCCCCACGACTGGGGCCGGTTCTACTACTACCCGTACGTTTACTATCCCCACAACTTCCAGGCCCCGGTCCAGTACGACAACATGTACTACCGGTATCCCCAGGAACGCCAGATTCCGGTCTACAACAAGAACTGGCACAACTTCTACCTGATGCCCCGCCCGTGGCATAAGGGTCACGCGTACATCCTCGACGTGTTCTAGGCACTCTCGCGGAATTCTCGCGAGCCCGGCTCAACGGGGAACGAAAGGACTCGTTCCCCGGAGCGTAGGGCGCGCACTCCGCCGCCAGTCACGCAGGGGATCCAAAGCAGGGTACCCCCGGCTGTCCTTCACCGGATGGTCGGGGGTTTTTTGCTGCGCGGGGGGCATCACACCTGGCTGATCAACGGCATGGATCAACCCGACAGATCGACTCACGAACCGCACCGGTCACTGCGGTGATCCGTCCGCCGGCTGGTCGGTTTCCTCCGGCGACTCGGCCGGAGAGGTGGGCGTGTCATCCGGGGACTCGAGCCCGGGTTCGTCCGTGGGCATGGATGCCCCCTCCTGCAGCCCATACAGAAACCGATCGCTCCGCAGCACAATTCGGGGGCCTGTCACGGCCAGCGAGGCGAAGGTTCGCCCCTTGAGACGGTTGACCGCCAGCTTTTCAAATCGCTCTCCTGCGCGAACCACATGGGTCTGCCCATCTTCGCTCTGGCAGTAGATTCTCTGACCGATGGCCGTGAGGCTCGCGGAGTAGTTCCCCCCCAGCCGCTGCTTCCAGACAACCCGTCCGTCATCGCGGGCGACACACGACAGAATGCCGTTGTCGCTCAGCAGGTAAAGATGCGGCCCCAGCACGACCGCTGAGGGGGTGAAGGGGACTCCCTGGGCGAGCTTCCACCGGATCTTCGAACCGGTGATGTCTCCCGTTCCCCCCAACTCGATGGCCAGGAGCGATGCCGCGTCGTATCCCGTAGCCACGTAGACCACGCCATCCGCGGTGACGGGACGCGGTATCACTGAATATCCCTCGTACCGGCAGCGCCACAACTCGACTCCACTCAAGGCGTCGTAGGCCCAGACATGGTCTCCGCCGGGAGCGATCAACTCGTGGCGTCCCTGGCGGGAGATGACGAGGGGGGTGGCATACGAATGCCGGCTCTCGCGCGGTGTCGTCCAGCGTATCTCGCCGGTCTCGGCATCAAGCGCCATCACGAATTGCAGTGCATCGACCCCCGCGCGGGCTACCTTGTCGTAGAACGGCCCTTTCATCCCATCACAGACCACCACCAGCAATCCCTCGACCAGCACGGGTGAACCAGCCGAACCATGGTGATGATAATAAGGGACCGTCCGCTTCCAGAGAATTCGTCCCGAACGCTCCAGACAGGCAGTGCCATTGGCACCAAAGTGTACGTAGACCCGGTTGCGAGCCAGCACCGGTGTGGGCGACGCATGCCCATTCTTGGGGTGCACCCCTCCCGGCCGATCGAGATCGAACACCTTGATGTTCCGCACAATCCGCCCCGTCCGGGTATCACAGCAGATGACCCGCAACGACTTGCCGGACTCGGTCGCGGCAGTCACCCACGTCTCGTCACCATCCACCACCGGTGACGACCACCCCTGCCCGGGCAGTCGCGTCTTCCAGGCGATATTCTCGGTCTCGGACCAGTGCACCGGAGCCCCGTGGTCCGGGGCGATCCCCTCTCCGGTGGGACCACGGAACTGGGGCCATTCCAGTCCCTCGCCGGCCGAAAGCTCCGTGCTCACGCATCGCAGGCACAGCCACAGCCCCACGATCCGGCACAACCACAGTGGAGCGAGCTTCACGGGGACACTCCCGGGATCCGGTGGAGAGTGTAGTACCCCACGGCGGGCCACAGCGGCTCCCCCTTGGCCGATCTCAGGCCATCGAGCTTGAACTCATAGACATGTCCCGGCTGCCGGCCCGAGGTCACCAGGCTCGCCTGGCGCCCATCGGCACTCAACTGCACCCGCTCGATCACGAGCCGATGCTGTCCGCTGTCGGGAGTGGCATAGCCGCTGGTCCAGCGCCGCGTCGTCCCCGCGATGGCGTAGTGCGAGACATCGTCAGCCAACTTCGCTTCCACCGGCTGGGTAAACCGAATATCGAACCCGGTGGGGGTGGCCGAGATGCGTTCGATTCCCGCCGGCAGCTCGCCTCGGCGACGCAGCCGCACGATTTCGCCCACGTTGGCCCCTCCGTTCCAACCGCTGTCGTGAATCCCTCCGATGTAGAGATCTCCCTGGGGAGCTTGGGCTCCACACAGCACGCCCAAAAAGCCGCGCCGCGCCGTGGGCCCGGGTGGAACGCCGGCCGGGGGCTCGGCCCGGGTCCCACTGAGCATGCGGTTGGCGGGGAGACTGAGGGGATAGATGCCCCCCTGGTAAACTCCATCCACCTGCTCCAGAGACATCCGGACCAGGAACCGGGTGTCGTATTCGCAACCAACGAGTTGGCCGCCGAACGACTCCTGTGACCCCGACGCCAGCAGGAAAATGCCGTTCACACTGCGGGTCCAGGGATGGGGAATCTGGATCGCCGGAGGCTGGGAGGGCAGATCGTGCGGCTCCTCAAACAGGCTGGGCACTCCATAACGGGCCCCGGTCACCAGATGATTCAACTCATTGAACGGATTCTGCACCCCCTGGTTGTCGGTGACGAAGATGTCGCCGGAGGCATTGCGGGCCAAACCAATCGGGTAACGGAATTCGTGACCCACGGGGGTGACCGCCCCATCGGGATCGATCCGCAGCACTTTACCCCGCCAGCGTCCCTGGTCGGTGGTGCGTCCCGCCTTGGCATAGTCGCTTCCGAGGCCAATGTAGAGCCGGCCCCGGTCATCGCGCACGATGCCGGTGGTCCAATCGTGGTAGTCATCGGTGTAGCCCCAGCCGTCGGCAACAATCGTCCGGCGGACAGCCCGCCCCTCACCATCGAAATCTCCCAGCCGCAAAACCTCGGGCTTGTGGGCCACCAGAAGATCATTTCCGTCGGCCAGCAGTCCAAACGGAGCCGCCAGCCCCTCCTCGACCAAGACCAGTCGATCGGGCAGACCATCGGCATTGGTGTCGCGCACCAGGTAGACCTGCCCCTTGAGGGAGGTGAAAGCCAGAGTCCCGTCGGCAAGAAACGCGAACGAAGTCGGCATGATGGCGACGGGCAGCGGCAAACGTACCGCTTCGAAACCCGGAACGGCGTCGATCTCCACCCGTGGTTCCAGCGCGGCTGGATCTCCCACAGGTGACGCGGCAGTCACCAATGCCCCCTCCGCGGGTTCCTCCGGAACGAGATCACCCGCAGCCAGAGGGACCGCGACCACGCCTGAGTGACCCGTTTCTGTCTGTTCCAACAAGACATCGCGCACCACCCAATCCGACGCATCCGACCGGGTCACTGAGCGGACCAGGGCGCGGACCGTATCGGGAACGCCGCGCACAGCGAATTCGCGCACAATCTCCCCGGGGACCGAACCCGTGTCGGTGGTTGCCGCCGGACGGATGACCTCGGTGACCTGAATGGGAACCGGCCGGCCGGCGTCGGTGAAGTTCAGCTCGTAATGAAGTTCCAGCCGTCCCGGCGTGGTGCGATAACCGGTGACCTTTCCCGCACGACCATGCTGCAGGATGGCCGGCCCCGGTGGCTGACCGGGCCACTGCAGCCGCACATCCGATCCCGTCCCCAACGTTTCGGAGGGAATGATCTGGACGTCACTGCCGGACGCTTCCCAGTACCAACTCTTGCCCGAGGCTCTCTGTCGGGCGAAGGCACCGCTCCACCACCCGCGCAACGCCACGGTATCCAGATCGAAAACGAGGTGCCCCGGTTGAGCGAAGCCCACCGCCAGCGCACGGGGAATCATGATGGAGTGGAGCGAATCTCCCAGATTGAAGACATCGCGGACCAATTTGGGGGCCTCCCCCGGGAGGGGGTGCAACTCCTGTTCGACGCTGGAAGTGTCGAAGGGGGGTGGTTTGGTCTGCGAGAGGGAGCTCCACAAGGCCCCCAACTGATGATCGAGCCGTTCATGCAGCACCCCGGGCGCGGGACGTACAAACGCGGGCATTTCCATGTTGGGAATGATCCGGATGGGACCCTGGACCCACCGTCGGAAAAACTCGGGCCGCATCCGTGTATCCAGCCGATGCAGGTCGGAACCACGCGTCGACAGGGCCACCCCCCGAGGCTCGAACGCGCCGACCTTGTGGCAACCGACGCAGCTGAAACCGCGGGCCCCGCCCAAGGCGATTCCCGCCCGGTTCCAGTCTGCGGCAGGAATGTCCCCGGGTGGTTGGGTGGGCAGCGGCGGGGCGGACCGCGGTCCCTCCGCGGGAATGCGATCGTGCTGGATGAAATGTCTCACCAGGCTCTGCCGTTCCGCCTCGCTGTGGCGAAACCGGGGCATCCGCACATTCAGCCACGGAAGCCGGCGGGGCTGTTCTCCGGCGACCGCCCGCGCCAACCATTCGTCCTGCAGCTTGTCTCCCACAGCGGTCAAATCGGGGGGAAGCCAACCCTCGCCCCGGTTGGCCGTTTCGGGTTTCTCGGCCAACACCCGGGCCACCACGGGTCGCAGTCCCTCACTGCCATCGCGGGCATGGCAATTCAGACACCCACGTCGCACGAGCAAACTGGCGCCCGAGAGACTGTCCGTCTGTTGCCGAGCCGATTCAAGAAATCCAATGATCGCCCTACGATCGGACTCCACCAAGTGGTACCGCGGACGGGGTGGGCCGTCCCCCTGCCAGGTCAGGCAGGAATTGGCCGCGGTCAATTCCGTCGGTTTCCAGGGACGTCGGGGGGAGGCGGCAAGTTCAGACTCTGCGGCAGTCAGGCGGTGGCAATTCGCGCAGGAGTGCTGTGTGGTCAAGCGTTCGCCGCGCCGGGCGTCTCCCTCTTCATCGATCGACTGGGTTCCCGCGGGGACGGCGGTCAGTGCGGCCACCAGCGCCGCGACCTCTTCATTCGACAGTTCGAACTGCGGCATCTGATGGTGGGGATTCCACTGCCCGGGGGAGGTCAATTGCCGGGCGATCGCCTCGGGTGTCAGCTTCGCGGCCACCCGGTCAAGCGCCCCGCCCCCCCACAAAAAATCGGTCCCGTGGCGTTCCTGGGACGCTCCTTCCATATCGCGCCAGGTATGGCATGCCAGACAGCCCAGCGAGCGAATCAACTCGTTGCCCCGGGCCACCGCATCAACACCGGCGTCCAGCGCGGGGACGGGCGGGAGATCCACCGTCCCGAGGGTCCGCAGAAACGTGGCGATATCCCGCGCGTCCTGTCGCTCAAGTCCAAACGTCGGCATGCGATTGCGCCGGGTCTCAGCCGCCGTCCCCACCAGGTGCCGTTCCACCCACCCGGCCCGCAAGCCGTTTTGCCGGTGGGTCAACGGAGGTGCCTGGGAATCGCCGGGGGGCGGGCCGAATTCATGGCACGACCGGCAACCCAACGCGGCGACCAACTCGGCTCCACGCGGAACGGGATCCTCCCCCGCCACGGGGGCGTCAGTTTCCAACGCCCGGCCGGGGAGTGGTTCGAGGGAGAATCCGGGGCCCGACCAGAACAACCGCACGCTGGCCTGGGGCCCGGTCTTGGTGAACACCAGCGACAGGGGGACATCCTGCCCCGACAGCAAGACGGAGGCACCGGCAATCCAACCCGGGTTGGCCCGCTCACCAGCCAGCACCTGCTGTCCGTTGACCGAGAGCGACACGTTCCCCTGGGCGTAGACAGCAAACAGAAACTCACCCGGCTGGGGAGTGACCAGGGTCCCGCTCCAGTTGACGGTGAACTTCCCGGAATCGAGCCGCGGATCGGGTGCCCCCCCTTCCCAGTCAAAGGCCACCTGGCGATCCAACCGGGAGACCATGGTGGTTCCAGACGAATAAAGTCCCTGCAACCCGGGCTGAGAATCCTGGGCTTCGGCCCTGGCCGGGGCGATGACCAGACCAAGCCACAGGCAGGCCGACCAGGCGCACCATCGAAGGCGGTGGGACATGATTACGGACACAGGGCAGGAGGACGGAGCGCACCATTGGACCGGTACTGCCGGCAGGCCCTGGTGGCGGGGAGCCTGTAAAGCTGTTATATCGAGCCGCGTGCGGAGTGTCGTCTGTCCTCTGGGGGAGTGTCGGTTGTGGCGGTGTCGATGGAGGAATTGACTTCCCTGTTGGGGCGGCTCCAACAGGGAGAGGTGGGGGTCGAGCAGGCCCTGGAGCAGTTGAGCCGCTCGGGCCTGGTGACGGTGGCCGAGCATGTGACCGCCCAGCTGGATCTCGACCGCCAGCGGCGCTGCGGCTTTCCCGAGGTCGTGTATGGTCCGGGCAAGACCCCCGAGACGCTGGTCGAAATCCTCCGCAGGATCACGCAACATGGACAGCGGGGTTTGGTGACCCGGGTCTCTTCCGAACAGGCGGCGTTTGTCCGCGAGCAGCTGCCGGCGGTGGTCTGCAATCCGGTGGCCCGTACACTGCGGCTGGACCCGGCAGAGCTCGCCGAGCCCGCCCCTCCGGATTCTCCGGGATTCGTCGCGGTCATCACCGCCGGGTCGAGTGATCTGCCCGTGGCAGAAGAGGCGGTCGAGACCGCGCGGTTCATGGGATGTGTGGTCGATCTGATTGTCGACGTGGGAGTGGCCGGTCCCCATCGCCTCCCCGCCCAGAAACACCGGTTCGAAAACGCCGACGCGATTGTGGTGGTGGCGGGAATGGAGGCCGCCCTGCCGTCGGTGGTTGGAGGGTATGTGAGCTGCCCGGTCTTCGGTGTGCCGACCAGCGTGGGGTACGGAGCCCACCTGGGGGGGCTGGCCGCCCTGCTGGGAATGATCAACAGTTGTGCGGCGAATGTGACCGTGGTCAATATCGACGCGGGTTTCAAAGGGGGCTACCTGGCGGGGATGATCGCCCGCCGGCTGGCCGAGGCCCGCCGCCGCTGAGTTCCGTGGCGCCTTGGGGCAGATCGGTCAAGCCAGGTTCAGATCAGGCATTCCCGGCGAGTGCGGGGAATTCCGCCAGCACCTGCGCGAGCCGTTCGAGTGGAACGCCAATCACATTGGCGGCACTGCCGCGCAACCCGGTCACAAACGGGTCGTTCGGCCACTGCAGTCCGTAGGCGCCGCACTTGTCGCGCCACTCGCCCGAGTCCAGATACGCCTCGCGTTCCGCTTCAGTCCAGGGACGCATGTGAATGGCGGTGGCCTCGCATCCCGTCAGCGAGACACCGTCCGTCGTCCGCAGCAGGCACCACCCCGTGAGCACCTCGTGGGCCACTCCCGACATCGCCTGCAGCATGCGTCGGGCATCGGCCCGATCGACTGGTTTCCCGAAGATTTCCCCCCCCACATGCCCCACCGTGTCGGCGGCAAGAATGAGGCCCCTCACACCCCGCCGGGCCACCGTGCGGGCCTTGAGCTGGGCGATATGAATCAGCCCGGCCTCCAGATCACCCAGCGACAGGGGGTGGGGTTCGTCGAGATGCGCGGGAACGCATTCGACTTCGTAACCGGCGGCAGTCAGCAGTTCACGTCGCCATTGCGACTGGCTGGCGAGAATCAGGCGGGTCATGAGTATTTGAAAAAGCCCCAGCCGGTCTTGCGCCCCAGTCGTCCGCCATCCACCAGTTGGGTCAGCAGCGGGCAGGGACGATACTTGGGGTCACCCAATTCGGCATGCAACACCCGCAGGATCGACAGGCAGACATCGAGGCCCACAAAGTCGGCCAATTGCAGTGGTCCCATGGGGTGGTTGCACCCCAGACGCATCAATTCATCGATGGTCGCCGCGTCGGCCGTTCCCTCCTGCAACACGAAGGCCGCTTCGTTGATGAGGGGCAGCAAGATCCGGTTGACCACAAATCCCGGCTGGTCCTTGACGATCAACGGTTGTTTGCCCAGACGCTTGGCGAGGGCCACTGTGCAATCCACGACCGACTGGGTGGTTTGCAGTCCGCGGACCACCTCCACAGGTTCCATCACGGGAACCGGATTGAAGAAGTGCATCCCCACCACCTGACCCGGACGCCCGGTCGCAGCCGCCAACCGCGTGATCGAAATGCTGGAAGTGTTGGTGGCCAACACGGTCTCCCGGCCGCACAGACGGTCCAGATCGGTCAACACCTGCCGTTTGAGATGCTCCTGTTCGGGAACCGCCTCAATGATGAACTGGCAATCGGCGAGAGGGGCCAGCGAGTCGTGCCACCGGATCCGGGCGAGAATTTCATCAACCGAGGCGGCTGAGATCCGCCCTTTCGCAATCCCGCGCGCAATCGACCGCCGCAGGGCTTCGATCGCCGAGTTCCGGACTGCGGCCGAGATCTCAACAAGGGAGACCTCGAGACCAGCACAGGAGGCGATCTCGGCGATCCCCCGCCCCATGGTACCCGCCCCCACCAGTCCAATCGTTCGGGGGATGGTGTCTTCCAGTGGTTCACTCATCGGCGGCAAATCCTGCTTTGGGGAGCCAGCATTGTAACGTCGCCACGTTCCATCGACACGCTACAATCCAGCCCCTCCCCCGTCTTCTACTTCCACGCGGACAGAGCGATGCCCCTGCGTCTGGCGATGCTTGGCCTGTGGCACACCCACGCCGATGGCATGGTGCGGCAGGTGTGTGCCCATCCCGATGAATTTCAATTGGTCGGCTTTCACGACCCCTCCCCGACCGTTGTCGCCCAGCGGGCCCGCCAATGGGAGTCGCTGGTTCCGGGGTTTCGCGTATTCGAGACAGCCGCCGAACTGTTGCGCCAACCGCTCGATGGCGTGCTGGTCGAGGGACGCGTGCACCTCAATCTGGGTCTCGCCCGGCAGGCGCTCGAACGGGGATTGCCCGTGCTGCTTGAGAAACCGGCCGGGATCCGCTTTGCCGAATTCGAATCCGTGGCCCACCTCGCCCAGTCGCGGGGTCTGCGACTGCAGCTCGCGTACCTCTTCCGGTACATGAGTGCCGTGCAGGAACTGCTGGCCCGTCATCGACGCGGAGACCTGGGCCAGGTTTACCTGTTCCGGGGCCGCCTGCCGAAGGATCTCGCCCTCTATGACCAACTGGTTGTGGAATTGGGGGAATACAAGGGGGGGGTATTTTTTGAAATGGCCGGCCACCTGATCGACCTCGCAATCGCTCTGGCAGGACGCCCGCGGAACGTGACCAGCGTACTGCGGCATCACCACAGTGCGGGTCCCGCGGACTATGTCGACAACGGGATTGCCCTGCTCGAGTTTGATCGAGCACTCGCCGAGATCGACATGACGGGGCTGGAAGTGGCCCCCTCCAGCCGCCGAATCGAGGTGTTCGGGACCGGTGGCGCGGTGGTGATTCCCCACCTGGGGAGCGGCCACCTCGAAAATGGTGCCGTCCAGCCACTGGAAGTCTGCCGGACCGGCGACACCACCTGGACCCGCCTGAACCCTCCGGCCGCCCCCCTGCAAATCTCCGACCTGCGTGAGTTCGCGGCGGTCGTGGCAGGGCGCAAAGAGCCCGACTTTCCCCTCGAACACGACCTGGTGGTCCACGAAACCCTGTTGGCGGCCAGCCGGATGGATCGGCCCGGCGCAGGGACCAGCCCGAGCTGAAGGCGGTGTGATCGGAAGACCCAACCCCACACGGGATACAGAGGTCCCCATGGCTCCCATTCAAGAGGGGGGTTCACTTCCGGACCGGTCCGCATCGTCGAGACGTTCGAGCCAGGCGATCAGCCGTGACAGTCCGCGCAGTCCTGCGCTCAAGGCCAGTGCATTGGCACCGGCGAGGGTGGAATACATCAGGGCCAGCAACGCGTCTCCCTGCTGGCCCAGGATCGGGAACGAGCTCATCAGCAGGCTGCCTGGCAGGGTCAGCCCCTGCACGCTGCGCCACCGTGCCGCGGGCGTTCCTTTGCGCAGAGGAACCGGCAGCATGAAGCCCAGGCAGAGCACGAGATAGAGAATGGCCAACCGGTTCGACCAATGCATGCCGCCACAGGGCTCCTGAACCGGTTTCCCCGGCCTTACTGATACAGACCCCGGGTCAATTCCATGAAGGCGGTCTCCAGGTTCAGTTCTTCCTCCCGGAAGAGTGTCATTTTGAACCCCGCCTCGATCAGCAAGGTGGGCAGGAAGCTGTAGTCGAGCACACCTTGCCGGAGTGTCACCACCAACAGTGCCTCGGGGCGCACTTCCACCCGGGCGACATCGGAGTGCTGCTCGATCCGGCGGGCCGCCTGCTCGGGATCGCCCACCACCCGCACATGCAGCACGATCGCCTGGCGAACCTGCTTCATCACCTCATCCACCCGGTTGTTGGCGACCATGATCCCCTTTTCGATCATGCCGACCTTGTTGCAAACATCGGCCAGTTCGGGAAGGATGTGACTGGAAACCATGACGGTCTTCTTCAGTTCGCCCAACCGCTTGAGCAGTTGGCGAATCTCGATGCGGGCCCGCGGGTCGAGACCGCTGGCCGGTTCGTCGAGCAGCAGCACCTTGGGTTCATGCAGCAGCACCCGGGCCAGCCCAATGCGCTGGGTTTGCCCGCGTGAGAGCTGATTGACCATCGCATCGCGTTTGAAGGTCATGTCGACGAGTTCGAGTTTCTCTTCGCAAACACGCCGCCGGCCTGGTCCGTTGATGCGGTAGGCGGCCGCGAAGAATTCGAGATACTCGATGACCTTCATGTCATCGTACACGCCGAAGAAATCCGGCATGAACCCGACGATCCGGCGAATCTCGCGAGGATGGGTATAGATCGAATGACCATCCACGTACGCCTCGCCAAAATCGGGCGTCAGCAAGGTCGCCAGCATGCGCATGGTGGTGGTTTTGCCCGATCCATTCGGACCGATGAAGCCAAACACATCCCCCTCATCGAGCTTCAGATCAATCTGGTTGGCGGCGATGAGATTGCCGTAGCGCTTCGTGAGTTTGCGGGTTTCGATCAAGGCGTTTCCACCTTTGGTTGGTCGGGGTTCGGAATTACTGTGGACGCCGGCGGAGGTTCATTGAACTTCGGCAACTGATTGGGGGCCGCGCGGTCGATTTGTTCCACCGGAATCACCAGCCGAACGAGTGTGAGCTGTCGCGAGGCGGGCGTGGCCTGCTGGTTGACAATCGTCTGTGTCAGAGGCTGGTCGAGTTCACCGATCAGCACTCCCCGCCCCGACTGCACGAGCCCCGTCATTTCAAGCTCCGACAACAGGCTGTTCGACAGCCCGGTGTAGCGATCTCCCCCCACCGCTTCATGGAACGTGAGCATCCGCCAGAGTTCATGCGGATCCAGAGAGGTGGGGTCGTACGCCCGGGACGATCGGACGACATCCCCCTCGACCTGCCCCTTTCGCTCGACCCGCGTCCGCCGCTCGCCTGTCAGCAGCGCCCGCAGATCCCGCTGCTGCGACTGGGCACCTGCAGGTTGCCAGGGAACTCCCGGCTGGACGGTGCCGCGTTCATTCCCGGGGAAGTAGGCCCAGCCCCCCACCACCAGCAGGACATTGTGCAGCGGGCCGGGCAAGGTATGCACCAGCGAGCCCTGGACTTTGTTGAATCCACTCGACTGCAGCCGGCTGACTGCCAGGGGCTTCTCGAGAACTCCCTCCCAATCGGCGCGGGCGGTGCGTGTCGACCATTGCAGGATGGGCAGATTGTCGAAGCGATTCGCTCCCGGGCCGAGGGTATACCGCCGACCGGAGACGCTCAGTCCCGTCTCACGATAGAGGCCCCCCAGACCCGTTTCAGGGCTCCCGACAAATGTGAGTTGGGAATCCAGAGCGGGGCCTGGGGCGGCGGACAGGCCCAGCACCTGGCGAGGATCGACCTGCAGCGACACTCTCTGGTGCTCGGGACTGTAGAGCGTGACCCAGCTTCGCCCACGGACCACTCCCGTTGTCACATCGACATCCGCGAGGTCCGATTGATTCAACCGGAGGTCGGTCCCATTCGTCCCCCGTCCCCACTGCAGCCCCACAGCCACACCCGCGAGGGCCAACAGCGGAAAGGTCAGCCAGGTCCACTCTCCGCGGCGAAACAGACGGTTCACAAACAGGTAATCCAACGGGCCCACCAGTGCGACCGTCAGCAGGATCAGCAGCATCACCCACCAGTAGCTGGGCCGGGGGATCTCGGCAAATCGCTCCTGAATGGCGTGCCACTGGGTCGACAGATCGGTGATGCCGACCTGTGACAGCCTTTGCCCGGTCGCGGTCGGCACATCACGGACGGTCCTGCCCGCCGTCCATCCCACGGTCGTCATCTTCTCCAGCAACACCGGCAGGCCCATCCAGTCGGCGAGGGGAGCCTTTTCGATGTCCATCATCACCAGCGAGACCCGCCCCAGGCCACAGGGAACAACAGCCAACAAAGGGGTTCCACCGAGGTCGCGCACGGGGGACTGTACGTTCGGCAGGTTCTTCAACCGGGGGATCCGGATTCGTCCCGCACTGCGGAGCGGAGCCACCTTACCGACGTAGGCCTCGAGGTTGCTGAATTGCTGAACCTGAACCTCACCATCGACTTCGACAGGGATCCAGGACGCCAGAGGACTCGCCTGCCAGGCGACCGCCGAACTGAGCGACAGCACCAAATGACCTCCCTGCCGCACCCACTGCCTCAAGGCCTCGCTCTGGGTTTCGGAGATACGCTCCAGCAAGCTTGGCCCGACTCCCTCCGATGACCGGGTGGGAAGCACCACCACCTGCGCCGGTTGCAGACCCAGCCGAGAGGAAGGAAAGTCCGGGATCTCGTCGAGACCCAACACCCAGGGTTGCCTGGTTTTGACATCCGGGGGAGATTTCGATCGGTCGGTCTGGGGTTGGTAGGGAACCGGCAGACGGGCAGCGGTCAACCAAACCGGCACATCCAGCCGCAGAGGGCGATGGAATTCCTGGGTCACGCCGCGCCCCGGATCCAACCGTCGGCGCCAAAGCTCGCGTCCCTCCGCGTCGGTGACCCAGAGCTCCAACTCCCCCCCCAGACGCCCCACGGTGAATGGAGCCGAGAGAGTCTGGGAACGCTGGGTGGGGTCAGACGGAAGGCCGGAAAACACTGCCGGGATTCCATCCACATCGACGGCTTCGACCCACAACTGGCAGGGGACGCTCAAAGGCCCGGGAAACCGAACACGAACCTCGGAGGGTTGTCCGACCTTGTACCAGCCTTGCAGTCCAACTTGCACAATGGGAGCAGGCGCCTCGCCCTCTGCCCTTACCTCGCCCAGACTCATCAGCAGTGCCGACAGAGCCAGGCAGAACGCCCAACGTGCCCGCCCGCCAAAACAGCTTCGCCGCATAATCCGCAATCCCGGACCGAAGCACAAAGTCGCGCCGACGCATTGAACCACGCCGATGTCAGCAGCAACGCGCGGGAGGCCAAGCCTGCCTGTCGGGAACCGCCGCAACAAAAACCGCACGGATGATGCCTGCCAGGGGGAAGAGGGCACGGAAGTCGGATGTCGTGCGGCAGTCCCAGGGAACCACAGGGGCTGCGACCAGCCAGTTCCTTGCCGTCAACTTCCGAGTCTACGCCAAACGGCTGTCTGGTGTTGGACCACGGCAACAACATCCGAGCATCTGTCTCTGCCAGACAACACACAGCGGGCCCCATCCGCCGTCAGACGCGCACAGCCTCGGCGGGATTCCCGGAGCGGGTTGAAATCTTCCGGAACCAGCCGGTCGAAGGAGTGATTTCCGGAGCCTGATGGTTGGTCATCATGGGACGGAAGGCCACCATCAGCAAGAGGGGCAGATACCACAGGACATAGACCCCTCCCTGGTGGGGGTACCAGAGTTGGGCCCCCAGCACCACTGCGGCCGAGTGCGGAATGAGGTGGGCCAAAGACTTTTCCCGGGGCCACAGAGTGGTCGCCATCACCATCACCAGGAAGGCCACCAACAGCGGCAACCGCCAACTGTGTCCGAGGTATCCCCAGAAGCTCTGAGGAGGCGACTCCTCCCAGATCTGCAGGCTGGTCCAGCGCACATACCCCAGGGTGCTCTCAACCAATTCACTCCCCCCACGGCTGAGAAACCACAGAGCCCCCACCACCAGCACCGCAGTCAAACCGACGGCCAGTGCAAAGCGGCTGCCACCCCGCCGGCCATAAAAACTCCACCAGACTGGCAGCAGAAACGCTGGGAAAAACAGAATGCCCGAGGCGAGCCCCAACAAAACCCCCGCCACAAAGGGAGACCGATAACAGCAGATGGCCCACACCACGAGTGCTGCGGGCAGCACCTGAATCACCGATCCCAGGTCGTAGGCGGTGCACGGCATGAGGATGTAGAGGGAGGACATGGCAAATCCCAGATCGGGGTCGCCGAACACCTGCCTCCCCACCAGCAAGAGGCCTATGATCACCGCCACATGCGACAAAATCGCGAGCGTCCGGATCGTGAAGATTTCGACATCTCCCCGCCGGTCGCTCGAGGCCTGGCTCTGCTGGACCACAGCTCCGCTGATCGAATCGACAGCCCTCTTCACGAGGGCGGTGGTGGGGCCGGAGGATGCATCGGTGCCGGGGGTGAGCACATCGGTGGCCATCGCGGCCTCACCGGCCATGCCTCCCGTGGGAGCCAAAGCCCGCACCGTTTCTTTCTGAACGGGATCGGTCAGGAGCTTCGTGGTCAGAAAGACCACCGTGGCGGCCGTGAGAAAACTCATCCCGGCCGCATTCATGTTTTGCTCGAGCCGGGGCCGCCGGACGAACAGCACATCGAGCAGGGACCGCACAACCCCCAGTGCCGAGACCCCCATCAGCCACCACGTCCCACGGTCGTGCCAGACGTCCCCAGAGCGCAGCATCAACAGGCCCGGGGAGATCATCAAGAGCAACAGCAGGTCGAGGTTCCGGAGAGACCACAACCGGCTGAACTTGAAATAGACCGCCAGGATCAAAACAAACGACAGGTACAGCCAAGTGGCGTCACTGAGCTGATACCCCGTGAGAAAATTCTGCATGCTTCGTCGGCCGTTTCCCCAACTGCTCCGGGATGGCAGGCCCAGCACCCGCCGCAACACCCACCCGGTCAGTCCTCGAAACGCCCCTTTGCCAGTCAGAACACCCCCGGTCTCCAGCCGTTGACCGGGGTGAGCTCTTTGGAAAAGGACCCACTCGACGTCTCCCGACCTCACGGTGGAGCTCGGGAAACCTTCTGAAATTTAACATGAAACTCACAGGAAACCAATCTCCCCGGCAAAGAAATGATACACATGAACACATATCCTGGCGACTCTTTGGCCTGCTACTGTAGGTTCAACTACTGTTTGTCAGTCGCACTTCTCTTCTCGTCCCCGCGTCTTGCCTCAATGTCCCAGACAGTCGACTGTTTGACCCATCTGTCGGAACCCACGCCGCTCCTCCCCGCTCGGATCGGGTCTTTCGATTGCCGCTGGCTTCCGGCACCGGCCGCCGTCTCCTCAGAAAACTGGAGCTGGCAGAAGTCCGACGACTCGTCTCCGTACTTCCTCTGGGTCGACGATGTCTCCGAGGTGCCCCACCTCGTCGAGAGCCTGGTCCGGGGGATGGCGCTCCTCGACGCCGAGCAGAATCTCACGGCGGCCTGGCTTGTCTCGGACCACGATCCGTGGAGCCAACTGCTGTTCCAACACCTGCCCCCCGCCTGGGCCGGTCTTTGCCTGAGTCCCGAAAATCCGGCCGGAGTGCTGTTCCGCCGCGCCGCGTGCGAGACTCCCGACGGAGCCTCGTCACCAGCCCGGACAGGTTGGGGGCTGGCCGCCCATTTGATCTCGCGGAATCTCCCGGTTGCGGCCGCATCGGCCAACAGCGTCTCTCTGGACCAACTTCCCGCAGACCAGCTCCCTCCGCTGACCCCGGTGACGCAGCGCCGATCAGACACCTGGGGGCGCGACTGGCTGCAGAATCACCTGGCAACCCTCGCCCGGCGGGCCACGTCGGATCCCTGCGACCAAACCGCTCTCGAGGCGGCTGTCTGGCAATGCCAGGGTGATTTGGATCTCAGTCATCGGTTGTCGCAACAGCACGAGGGGGAAGGGATGCATCAGATGTGCGACTACTGGCACGCCATCATGCACCGCCGCGAGCCCGACTATGCCAACAGCAAATACTGGTTTCGCCAATTGGGACGCCATCCGGTGTTTGCCCCCCTCGCGGCGCGGGCCGACACACTGCTGTCAACCGCCGCTCCGGCCGAGGTGGCCTGGCGGCGACGACTGCTGCGGTCCGGAACCTGGGATCCGTTCGCGATGGTCGATTTGACCCAGGCGGCGGCGGAAGACGCCACGCTTGAACCCTTGGCCCGACGCCTGCAGGCACTCGAATTGATCTCGGCCTGGGAACAGTTGCTGCGCCAGGTCCGTGGCGAAGAAGAGGGCTGAGACCTCAATGGAAGACCCGCCACCCCGTCTGTTCAACCAGTTCATCGAGGACTTCGCGGGTCAGGCTGTCGGTCCGTGGCAATTCCAGCACCAGGAGACCGGGAAGTCTCGGAATCAGATCAGGCAACCCGGCCGCCGAGAGGGACGTTTTTCGCAATGAAAGAGTGCGGAGTTGGGGAAGTGCTGGGAGGTGAGCCATTGCGGCATCGTCCAACGGCGTCTCATCCAGGAACAATGTCTGCAAAGCGGGCAAACGTTCCAGTACGGCCAACCCCGATCCACGCACCTGAGTTCCCCGCAAGGAGAGTTGCGTGAGGGCCGGCAGCGTGGGCAGCCGCAACAACCCCGCATCGTCCAATCTCGTTTGATCGAGTGACAGACTTTTCAGGTGCGGCACCTGCCGCAGTGCGGCCAGCCCGTCGCCGCGCATCGGAGTCCGGGAGAGATCGAGCGTCTTGAGACTGGGCAGGCCGGGGAGAGACATGAGCCCCCGGTCTCCCACATCCGATCCGCGGAGCAC
>Ga0315901_10001027_pt1 | contig 40371 bp, 29 predicted proteins | sample LakEriMetagenome_10_FD_203761 | JGI IMG/M metagenome (GOLD analysis project Ga0315901, IMG submission 203761) | Freshwater fungal communities from buoy surface, Lake Erie, Ohio, United States - Buoy 2 MA116 | ecosystem: Environmental > Aquatic > Freshwater > Lake | place: USA: Lake Erie, Ohio...
ATCCGGTTTTCGTAAATACCAGTTCTTCGTTGATGAAAAGATTCATCACACCATTAACACTAATGGTGATGCGATGGACCAGACCATCTGTTGTGTTAACCGGTGTGGAATATGTTTGATCAAATCGGGCCTGGGTTTGTGAACCGTTCAGAAAAAAACCAAATGCGGTAGAATTCCAGTTGTTGGCAGCAACATCAGATGGCAAAAAAGGAATTGGTGCAAAACCTAACATTTTAAGACCATTGATTGAGCTATAGGTAAAACTCATGTCAATGGGTAACCTGAAACTCTGGTTGGAAAACTTATTTCTCCAGCCCGATCCAAAAGCATTATTGGTCAGGGAATTGCTGGTAGCAGTAATTGTCATCGTAGCATCATCTGCCGTCCAGGTGACTTTTGTAAAATCAAGGTTTTTCGGAACGCATCCCTCCTGGATGTCTGGGACACCATCGTTGTCATTATCGATGTCATTGATATCGGCAATGCCATCTCCGTCTGCATCCTGACAAGAACTTGATGAAGATGACAAGGCTTTGGCGGTATAGGTTGAAGGATAGTTGATCACACCACTTTGACCCTGTTGCTTACTATCAATCAAACCGTTCACATTTGCATCATTGGTCGGACTGGAGAAAACAAATTTATAATCTGGAGTAACATTGGTGGTGGCACCTGATTCAAATGCATCTGAACAACCATCGCCATCGGAATCCAGATCGCGAGAATTGGGAATTCCATCACCATCCGTATCGAGCGAACAGGTTTGGGTTGAGTCGGTCGGACTGTAAGCAATACTTTCGATGTTTTTAGCTCCTGCTGCTGCTGCAAGATATAGTCTATAAGTTGTCAATGGCAAACCCGTTTGGGTATAGATCAGCACACCATTGATAAAAAGATTCAATTCTCCATTCGAGCTGATGGTTATTCTATGAGCTAGTGTAGCAGTAGTAGTAACAGGATTAGAATACGTTTGGTCATATCGTGCACGGGTTTGAGCAGCTTCAAGAAAAAAACCATAGGCAACTGAATTCCAGTTATTGGCAACAACCGCTCCTCCGGTAGGCGCAAAGCCAAACATTCTGAGTGCTGTGGCTGTACTATAACTGAACGTCATATCAATGGGTAACCTGAAATTTTCATTGGAAAATTTTGTTCTCCAGGCATTTGCCACTGTTACATTTGCAGCCAATGAATTTGAAGTGGGCGTTATGGTCATGTCGCCATCTGCGGTGGTCCAGGTAACCTTTGTTAAATCGAGGTTTGTGGGTACACAGCCTTCCTGGGTATCGGGCACACCATCATTATCATCATCGATATCATACAAATCCCTGATGCCATCCCCATCTGTATCTGTACAGGCTTTTATGGATGGGTTCACTGCAGGTGAATATGTGTAGGTTCCTTTGTAGATGCCGCTTTCTGTTGCTGTTTCAAGGCTATTGGCGAAGCCGTTGGCACTATATGGACCTGCAACGGATGAGGCAGTCAGGTCGGTCGTTGTTCCAGCCTCAGCAGCATCGGAACATCCATCGTTATCAGAATCGGTATCCACTAAATTGGCTTTCCCATCTCCATCAGTATCAATTTCTAAACAGGCAACACGATAATTGAGCGATGTGCCATTGGCTGTTGAGTTGGTCAGATTGATGTATGTCCAATCAAGTGTCGTTACTTGAGATAAGCTAAAAAGAAAACTACCCGCTCCTAATTGCAATGTGCCGGCCCGCAATCTCCATCTGATGGAACTGGCCGAATAATTGGCAGGTACCGCAACCCAGGCTGTACCGTTCCAGATAAACAACTCATTGGCAGGATCAGATAAGCTGATGGTACCGCCACTATTTACACTGAATACATGACTCTCATCAGGTGTAATAAAACCACTACCTGCTACCTGGCCATTACGGATCTCAAGCTTTACAGGATTGGTGAAACTGAACTGATACCCAATCTGCAGGTTTACACCCGCTTTTACAGCTATCCCCATATCTCCATTGGCGTATCCCGCAGGATTATTAAATTCATTGCCGGTTATAATTTTTTTACCGCTGAATTTGACAAAGCCGGTTGGCTCAATATTTACATTTAGAAAATCAGTTCCAACACCTGTCAGATTGAGCGCTCCGGTAAATCCTTCCACACAATCCGTGACCCCATCATTGTCATCATCAAGATCCAGACTATTGATCACTCCATCACAATCAAAATCCTGAGATGGACCGGTTCCGTAATTAGCACATTGCGCTGCTGCTGAATTCAGGAAAAAAAATATGATAATTGTTGTTAGGGATATTCTCAATAAGCGAAGCTTCTTCAGAGCAGGAATAAAATTCATTATTTGTGACTTTTTAATGAGATTAGATTTCAATTTGTATACTGAACAGGATTAAACTTGATTATAAATGGCACATATATCTTACCTCCTGATAATCAAGAATAATTACAGAATTTACCACGGGGCTAAATTATCTCATATAGAAGATGATAGAAAATTAGCAGGGGTACATAAAGATGTACTTACTAAAAAATAAATGGTAAAACGAACAACCGTTTATGATCACCAGGTTCGCTTCAATAAAAACCTATCCAATGCAGCCTTATCGATCTGTGGTTCTTCCGGATGCTTTTTGATCCAATCCAAAAAAGAGGTTTTGATCTCTTCCGTCCACTGATTATCAATCTGTCCGGCATTGTATTTGCCAGACTTCAGCATGTCTTTTGAGAACCTATCGCGCACGCTGATAAATTCTGCAGTTTCAATTACTTTTTCTGCCATGTGTGCCGGTATGAACAAGACCCCTTCCCTTTCTGAAATCACCAAATCTCCGGGCATGACTATCGCAACCCCTATCCTGATGGGCGTATTGAGTCCGCCCAATACAACATCCTCCAAAAACGAAGGATGAAAATCCCTGACAAAGGCATTGAACCCTTGAATCTTTGCAAGACCTGAAAGGTCTCTCGCAGCTCCGTCAAAAATGACACCGGTTCCTGTCTTGTTGAAAATGGAAGTGCCAAGGTTATCGCCGATCAAGGTTCCTTGTGCGATCTTTCCAAAAGCCTCAGCTACATATACATCTCCTTTCTGGAGGATTTCAATGGGCCAGGCATTGGTATTGCCCTTTCTTCCTTCCTGCTTTCCCCTATCCTTGATCTGTTGTTCCAGATCGGGTCTTGACGGAATGAATCTTGCCGTAACTGCCCGCCCCACAACGGGAACATCATCATGTACCATTTTCCAGTTGCCTTCAAACTGATTTTTATAGCCTTCATTCTGGAGGATCTGCCAGGCCTCTTCAATGCCGATCTTTTTGGCACGCTCGATCAGTTGGTCACTGACCCTAGGCCTGCCATCCGGGAACCTCTCTCCTTTCCAGGCAGCCGTGAGGTATAGCATTTCTTCTTTGGAAATGGACTGAGACTTTAAAGAAGAGCAAATCAAAGCGAATGCAGTCGCAACTAATATCTTCAACATAGATCAAATTGAAATATAAATATCACACAGAGGCAGCCTGTAAAACCTCTTTGAGTCTTACCGCCACAATCTTGTCTTCTCCCTCTTGCATGGACCAGGTGGTAACGCTAAGGTTATCCTTCCCCCCTACCACTTCAATGGATGGATTTCCTTTTCGAAGATCTTCCCGCAGCTGATTGCCATCTTTTTTTATCTTATTCGGATCCCAGGTGATGTTGAGTGTGGGAGTAACATTGCCCAGCTTGGGATGATTGACTACCGTTGTGATGCCGGGTACCTGATCCACAGCTGATTTGATCCTGTCGATTCGCTTCTCAAACAACTTGTATTCCTGATCATGATCAATGGCCATGAAAGACTCCAGCGCTACATACATACCCAACACCTCTTCCTTGTTCACTTTCATACCGCGACCGATGGTTTCACCACGGGGTGGCATGGAAAGTCTTGCTGCAGCAATCACTTCTTTCTTACCCATAAGAATTCCGGCACTTTGCGGACCCCTCAGGGCCTTGCCTCCGGATATTGCAACAAAATGAAATCCCATATCATTGAAGCGCCAGAGATTGGATACCGGAGGCACGTCCGCAGCAATATCAATTGTAGTTGGGATACCATATTTCTTACCGATCTCGACCCATTCTTCATGCTGGATCTGTCCACGATCAGCATTGATGTGCAGAAAATGCATTGCGGCTGTATTCTTATTGATAGCCTTGATCAACTCTTCTCTTGTTTCAATCATGATGATCTTCACCCCGGTATTGGTAAATGCCTGGTTGTAGCCAATAGCATGCCCCTTCTGACAGATCACTTCGGTTTTCATTCCGGTGCCTTCAAGTTTAGGCAGACTTTTTACTTTCTGAGGATCCATTCCGGTAAGAATACCGGCCATACCGAGTGTAAGTGCAGCAAAGGCTCCGCTGGTCACTACCGCTGCTTCTGCATGCGTCATGCTGGCTATGCGTTCTCCTACTTTGTCCTGCAACTCATCCAGCATACAGAACTTATGAGAGGCTTGTCTGATAGCATCCATGGCTTCCGGCCTCATGAGCGAAGCTGTCATGGCAGTGTAAGTACCGGCAGCATTGATGAAGGTGCGAATTCCGAGTTCAGCAAACAGATCCCTTTTGGCAAAAGTTGAGGCTTCTCCGGCCTGCACTGTTCCGGGCAACAGAGGTAAACTCACGCCCGCAAGGGAAGACAGGGAAGCATATTTAAGGAGTTGACGTCTTTTCATGTTATTGTTTTTTGATATAAGCAATGCAATCCATTTCTACCAGTGAGTTACCTGGTACGCCGCCGTAGGTGGCAACGGTAGTCCGCACCGGAGGGTTGGGACCGAATCTTCCCCTGAATACTTCATTCATGGCTTTGTAATCACCCAGATCAGCCAGGTATACATTTACTTTGAGAACCTTTTCCATGGAAGAACCTGCTTTTATAAGTTCCTTCTCCAGTTCCTTCAACACATGATCCGTATGGGCTTTGATATCACCTTCGAAATGCGCACCTTTCCCCGCAATGAATACAAGATCGCCAAAGGTTGTGGATCCGGAGAACAAAGGGATTTCCTGATCCCTGACAATGTTATTGCATTTTTTTTCTGAGCTTTCAGATGAAGGAGTGGCCATGGCGCTGAGACCGGTCATTCCCAATGCGGTGGCCAGCATTTTTCTGAAAACTGACCTTCTGGGTTCTGCCTGCATGATGGTTTGTTTTAAGGTATAAAGAATCTCGATTGATGAGAACAATTTACTGAATTCAATTGATAAAAATATGAACCGAATTGGATATATTTAAGATTCAATTTATTGCCATGAAAAGAATATTCCTGCTTACCAACCTTTTGCTGCTGATGCAGCTCTCCAATGCACAATCGTATGATATTTTGATCCGTAATGGACGTGTTATTGATCCAAAGAACGGGATCGATGCCAAAATGGACATCGCTGTAAGTGATGGTAAAATAGCAAGGGTTTCACAACAGATCACCGGAACTGCGAAACAAACCGTTGATGCAACAGGGATGATCGTAACACCCGGACTGATCGATATTCACGCACACGTATTTTATGGTACCCAGGAAGACCATTACCTGAGTGATGGATTCAGCGCCCTTCCTCCAGATGGATTTACCTTCAGGGTAGGTGTCACCACTGTTGTTGACTGTGGAGGTTCAGGCTGGAGAAATTTTGCCACCTTCAAAAAAAATGTAATTGATAAATCCACCACCAGGGTTCTCGCTTTTCTGAACATTGTTGGGAATGGAATGAGAGGCGGCAACTGGGAGCAGGATGTTGCCGACATGGATCCTAAGCTGGCGGCCAATACAGCAAAAGCCAACAAAGCCCATATTGTCGGTTTCAAACTCGCCCATTTCTCGGGGCACGACTGGACGCCCACTGATCGTGTGGTAGAAGCTGGCCGTCAGGCTGACATGCCCGCGATCATTGACTTTGGTGGTGCACGCCCCACGCTTTCCATTGAGGAATTGTTCATGAAAAAACTCCGTCCGGGAGACATCTATACCCATACCTATACAAAACTGGATGGCACGAGGGAAACCATTGTTGATGAAGAAAAAGGAATCTTGCAACCCTTTATGAAGCCGGCAAGGGAGAGAGGGATCATATTTGATGTTGGATATGGCGGTTCCAGTTTCAACTACACGCAAGCCATCCCTGCGATGAAAGCCGGATTCTTCCCTTCCACCATCAGCACTGATCTGCACACCGGCAGCATGAATAACTCTATGAAGGATCAGCTGAGTGTGATGTCCAAATTCATGCAAATGGGAATGCCTATGCCTGAGGTAATACGTGCCTCCACCTGGTCGTCAGCCAAAGCAATTAAAAGAGAAGAGTTGGGGCATCTCAGTCAGGGTGCAGAAGCTGATATCACCATTCTGAACATCAGAAAAGGCGATTTCGGTTTTTATGATAAAACAGGTTACAAGGTAAAGGGAACAGAAAAATTTGAATGTGAGATGACCATACGCGCAGGAAAAGTTGTGTATGATCTCAATGGCATTGCCCAACCGGTCTATGCCAAATAAATTTTTTATTTGTTTCTTTTCAGAACGGTGACCGAGCCGCCATTGATGCCAACATACATCTTTTGCTGATCTTTACTTAAGGCAACAGATCGCACATCACCTGCGATCTTGATGCCTGAAATTGCAGGATCAACAAATGAATATTGAAGCCCCCCCAGGTTTCGGAAGATAAAGCCTCTGTTGGCGTCATATTTCCCGTATTTGATGCGCGTACCGGATTGATTTCCGCAAAGAAGAAGATCCTTTCTTCCGTCCTCGTCAATATCGATCGCGGTGGCCACAAAAACAGGTGAAAACTGAGCCTGTATCGGCAAATCATGAATGATGAAAGGTCTTCCCGATCTGTTTTCAAACAGCAAGGTTCTCATTTCGGTTGCCTTGCGTTCAGATACATTTTCTTTTTGCGCGGATGTGAAAAGGTCTCCAGTTGTCACCTTTGCATATTTTGCATATTTGTCAAACCGTTTTCTCAATGAAGGCATTTGTTCGAGCAGGTCATCCAGAGAATGTGAAGGATATGAAGTGCCATTGATATAGTAAGATGTGACGGCATCGAGTTTGCCGTTCCCGTCAAAATCCTTGTAAAGGATCGTCATCGGTAAAGAATCACTCACTTTGAATTGTGTATTCAGTCCATAATTGCCGGCGATTAAATCTTCGTCTCCATCCCCATCAAGATCAGCTGCAGAGATTGTATTCCACCAGCCTGGCATGGGTTTGGAAAGGAATGCAGCAGTTTGATCCTTCCAGTTCTTGTTTTCGTATGCCATCACCTGCATTGATCTGAACTCGCCAACAGTGACCAGCTCTTTTCCTGCTTTGCCATCAACATCACAAAAGACAGCTCCTGTAACCATTCCCATTTCGCCGTTTCCAGGTAAAGTTTCATCACCCAGATATTTTCCTTCGGTTGAAAAAACGAGTACCCTTGAAGGATCAGCCAATGGGTATTGTCCACCACGCACACGCGATCCAATGAAGATCCTGGTGTTACCAACTGGCAGCTGTTTATCAACAGCCATCGCACCAATATTCATCAAAACTTCAGGAAAGGATGTCTTCTCGTATCTAAAGTTTCTTCCATCCACATTCAGATAAACTTGCAGGGTATTTCCAGGAAGCGGGTCGGATCCGTATCCATTTCTTCCCACAATCAGATCCTGCTTGCCGTCGTTGTTGATGTCATGCACCAGCAGGGAACTGACCGGAACTTGGGTCTCATCAGGCAGCATGCTCTGAACTTTTGAGCCAGACATGATCTTTGTTGGATCGGTCCTGGTTGCTCCAACTACGAGCTCTTCATTGCCATCTCCATTAAAATCAGCAAGGACAACTACCGGTGTAACATTGCTGATAAAGTTATTGAGCGAAGGCTGAACAGTAAAATCCGTTTGATACCGATCCTGAACTGAAAAAGAACTTTCAGGAACATGTGCGAACAAAGGCACTGCTGAGACTTTTTTATGCTCTTGATAAATGGCCTTGCTTTGCTCCAATTCGATCACTTTGCCGGACTGCACCTCTTTTAGTATTTGCACTTTACCATCAGGCCATATCACTTTTACGGAATCGGCTTTTGTTGCTGTACCTATGCCAAAATGCATGACAGGTTCCATGGCCGACTGAAATCCTCTACTGATGTGATGTTCCTGTTTTTGAAGCACTCCATTGGCATATACTTCAACAGCAGTTCCTATACCCATGATATTGGCTCCTTCCCCTTTGAATGAGAATCTCAATGAGCGTTTTTCTTTGTCTGTTACATTGTTTCTCATCAACAATGATTTACCGTTGGTTACGGTAAGAACAAGATCAAGATCTCCATCCAGATCAAGGTCACCGGCAGATGCTCCTGAGTAAATGCCCTCCTTATCGAATCCCCAGTTTTGAGAAACATCTTGAAACTGATATCTTCCTGAATTCCGAAACATGTAATTGTGCAAGGGGTGTCCCGGCATTTCCTTGATGTAATCCATCATGGATTGGTCCGAACCTCCTCCCTCCTGTAACTCAACCTGTCGGTTGAAGGAATATTTGATGAAATCCATATCAGTATAATCTCTCACATATCCATTGGTTACAAACAGATCGGATTCACCATCGTTATCGAAGTCCTTCATAAGTGCCGACCAGCTCCAGTCGGTATTGGAGACGCCGGAAAGTTGTCCGATCTCAGAAAATATTCCCGCGCCATTATTCAGGTGTAGCATATTTCTGCTGTACTGGTTATGAAAACCTTTTGAAAAAAGATATCGGAACTTTTCAAAATTCTCCGCCCCGGAATGCATCTTCTGATCGTAGTTGCTTTCGGGCAGCATATCCAATGTTACCAGATCAGGCAATCCATCGTGATCAATATCATTCGCATCTGCACCCATTGAATAGAGAGAGTGTTGGGTAAGGCGCTGTGAAGCTTCTTCTTTGAAAGTTCCGTTCTGCTGATTGATGAACAGATAATCAGGTTCGTTGAAATCATTGCTGATAAAAAAATCAGGCCATCCGTCGGCATTGAAATCATTCACCAGCACTCCCAATCCAAAACTGAGTACATTGGAAATGATGCCAGCCGACTTGCTCACATCGGTAAATCGCCCTGCATCATTTCTGTATAGCCTGCTTCCAAAGAAGGGATTTTCTTCCTGACGAAGCTGGGGATTATCAGATACTCCCGTTGTGTACTTTTTAAGTGAGTGGTTGATGACCACACAGTCCAGATCCCCATCTCTGTCATAATCAAAGAATGCCGATTGTGTTGAATAACCCTGATCGGCCAATCCGTATTCGGATGCCTGTTCAGTGAATGTATTGTTCCTGTTGTTGATGAAGAGGAGATTGGCTCTTCGCTCAGGATTAACATCTGCCGAACGACAGATATATATGTCCAGCCAGCCATCAGCATTGATATCTACCAATGTAACACCGGTACACCAGCCTTGTTTGTCAGCTATTCCAGAAGTTGTAGTGATATCTTCAAACTTCATTTCCCCTTTGTTGAGGAAGATCTTGTTCCTAACCATGTTCCCAGTAAAAACAAGATCAGGGAGACCATCGTTGTTGAGATCACCGATCGCCACTCCACCACCGTTATAAAAGTAAGTGTAGTTCAATACGTTCAGGTCTTCCGATTCTTCGAGATAATTATTGAAATCAACACCTGTATAACCGGAGCTCAGTGACTCAAAAGCCTGCTTGCTGTTATTACAGGAAAACAGCAGCAATGAGAAAAGGATAATAATGAAATACCTCATACAACTTGACTTTTCTGGATACTGAAAGATCGTCATTAAAAGTGTAATAAAAAACCTCGTTTTATGCCGGATTTTCTTGTTCAATTTATAAAGAAGTCTTTTTCGGCATCGTTTTTTTCCGTTTATTTAACATCTAAAATCGTTATTCTTCAATGGGTTCCTATCGGCTCACCACTACTCCAAAATGGAAGCTTGCCACCCTGATTTTCCTGGCAACCTGTTTGAATTATTTTGACAGACAATTGATCGGATTGCTGAAACCAGTGATTGGTCAGGAAATGGGTTGGTCAGAAACCGATTTTTCCCGAATTGTAACCGCTTTCACTGCGGCGTATGCAATTGGCCTACTGCTGTTTGGACGATTTCTCGACAAGGTGGGCATAAAATGGGGTTACATGATAGCTGTGGTAGCATGGACATTTGCTTCTATGGGGCATGCACTTGCTGCCACTGTTGGAGGATTTATTATTGCCAGGATATTGCTGGGATTGGGTGAGGCAGGAAATTTTCCGGCCGGAATGAAGGCCATTGCGGAATGGTTTCCCGCAAAGGAAAGAGGACAAGCCACAGGATTCTTTAATTCGGGCACCAGTGTGGGAGTGGTGGCAGCGCTGCTGATTGCCCCCATTGTAATGCGCCACTTCGGATGGCAGGGAGTATTCTGGGCTACCGGCATATTAGGGCTCTTCTGGATCATCGGATGGATGGCATTTTATAGAAAACAAGAATTGACGAAAAGCAAAGAATATGCAGCTGTTGAAGAAATAGAATCGAAAGAAATACGGAACCCGGATATGCAATCCGAACAACCTGATTCCTGGATATCCTTGTTCAAACAAAAAGAAACCTGGGCTTACGTGGCTGGAAAACTTTTCATTGATCCCATATTCTGGTTTTTTCTTTTTTGGTTACCCTCTTATTTCTCATCCACCTTTCAGATCGACCTATCAAAGCCAAGTCCGGAACTGATGATCATATATGCCTCTACAACAATTGGCAGTATTCTGGGAGGTCATTTCTCATCGCAACTGATAACCCAGGGGTGGTCTGCGGTACGTTCTCGGAAAACAGTGTTATGCATATTCGCCATCATTCAACTTAGTATACTGTTGGCTCGTTACATAACAGATGTTTGGTCTGCAGTAGCCCTGATCAGTATGGTTGTTGCGGTTCACCAGGCATGGGCCACCAATATTTTCACATTGGCAACGGATCTTTTCCCCAAGAAAAATGTAAGCTCTGTAGTAGGAATCGGAGGGATGGCAGGCTCCTTGGGAGGGATTGGCTTCCCCTTGCTGGTAGGGTGGATTCTGGACAAATACAAATCAACAGGAGACCTTACAGAAGGCTACAATATTATTTTCATGATCTGTGGATTTGCCTACTCCTTTACCTGGTTGATCATCCATCTATTGACCCGGGTGAAAAAATAAAATATTATTTCTCAAGAGTCCGTTTTCCATATTCAGATCGAATGAATGCAATCAACTCGTTTACATCCTGTTCGCGTAAAAAACCAAATGCAGGCATAACGTTGTTATAAACGATCCCATTGACTTTCATGGGGCCTGAGGCTCCTTTCAATATTATTTTCAGTAACCTATCCTTGTCTCCGGTAACCCATTCGGATCCTACCAAAGGTGGGAAACGTTGACCATCCCCTTTGCCATCACGCTGATGGCATGAGGCGCAGTAGGTATTGTAGAGCCTTTTCCCGGGAATAGGTTTTTCCTTAAAAAGATTATCATTGACGGGATCTGGTTTTTTCAGATTGGGACGCTGTTTACGCAACTCCATTGATTGCAACTGCTTTTCTGAAAAGTCAGCATTCCCTTTATACATAATCCTCCAAATCTTTCCTTTACGTGAATCAGATACATACAAGGATCCATCGGGGCCTTCTGCAAGTCCCATCGGCCGGTGCAAGGCATCGCTTGTATTGTAAATTGTGTCGACACCCGCAAATCCATCTGCAAATACCTCCCAGGCACCGTAGGGTTTGCCTTCTTTGAATGGAACAAAACAAACGAAATATCCTGCCTGAGGATAGGGAGAGCGATTGGTGGATCCGTGAAATGCTATGAACACACCATTGCGGTAACGTGTAGGAAACTGATCCCCTTTGTAAAAAAGAATATCATTCGGTGCCCAGTGTCCGGGAAATCCCATTGCCGGCAGGTCAAGTGCTGTATCCGTTGAGATTTTATTACCATCACCACCGTACTCGGGGGCAACCATATTTGCCCCCTTGTCCTGATCAAAATAGGTATAAGGCCATCCATAATCGTCTCCCTCATTTATTACCAGTAATTCTTCTGCTGGAAGTATTGCATTTTGCCAGGGCGTAAACCGATCAGGCCACAACATATGCAGGTTGTCACGGCCATGCTGCATGGCATAGAGTTTACCGTTTGACGGATTCCAGGTGATGCCCACCACACTTCGAATACCTGTTGCTACCCGAACCCCATCACGCTGTGTCATTCCGATCTTGTCGGCAGGGAACTTCCAGATTCCCCCATGAAATTCACGCTCCGGGCATGGATAAATACCGGGTGAACCAGGTGTTCCACCAGGCGTAACAGAAATATCTGAACATGCATTGGAAGGTGTACCGAAAGGAACATACATATTTCCTTTATCATCAAAAGCCACAGGCTTGGTGATATGCCAATGGGTTCCATGCGGATGATCATCAGTGAGAACGGTCTCAACCTTCGAAGTAGGCATCCACTCGCCGGGAAGAAGTTTCTGGCGATATACCGCCAGTTCAGAACTATAGTATAAGTATCCGTTATGGATTCGCATTTCTGTTGCCAGACTACCATCTTTGGGATAGTCACCAAAACGTGAAGCGGTATCTGCTCTTCCGTCACCATCAATATCATGTAACGCAACGTTACCGGAATCCCTGTTGGATGAACGAAGCTTTACATAGATATCGCCTTGATCACTCACAGCCAAATGACGGGCTGGGCCAACACTATCAGCCACCACCAAGGCCTTGAATCCATCGGGCATGAACAACCCTCCATTATCTGGATCCGGAATAACTCCATTATTTCTGCAAGATTGAAAAAGCAAACACAGACAAACAGATGCGTGCAGAAGTTCCCGAAAAAATTTATTCATTTTGCCAAGATTCATTTTATCAATTATTCATTCATAAATCATTCCATGTTTTTGCCATTCGCCCTTGCAAGTCCCAGATTACTTTTCCGTCCCGAACGGTAAGCTCAACTGTCACGCGCTTTTTCCCGCTTATTCGCTTACCCCCTGCATCTGTAAAACCAAATCTTCCACGTTCAAGTCGAAGAAATGTCAGGTCAGCAATCCCTCCCTCCGTGATGTTACCGAGATCTGTCCTGTGTATGGCTTGGGCTGCATTCCATGTACATCGGTTGACCACATCAAAAAAAGGCACTCCCATGGCCATGAATTTGGACATCACATTGGGCAATGATTTCATGCTGGAAGACATACTATTTCTATGTAAATCCGTACCTAAGGTAAAGGGAAGAAATTGGTGTTGTATGGCTGGGACCGATTGATCGAACCAGAAGCCTGCGCCTCCATGACCAAGATCAAACAAAACACCGTTGTCCTGTGCTTTTTTTACAGACTCCTGAATACTGCCATCCTTCTGAACAAAAGGCTCTCGTTCATCTACCTGTTCAAAACAATGGGTCATGATATCACCGGCTTTCAGAAAAGAAAGTTGCTGAGTCAGAGATATCTTTGGTAAATGGCATTCCACAAATACAGGTAACGATGCACTATCTCCCATTTTTCGGGCTATCTGCATCGGCAAGATTCCTTCACGGGTAAAATGTCCAACTTTGAATCCGACAACATTTGCCGAGTCGGTTGCCAGCAATACTTTAACAGGCAACCATTGCATGTCAAGCGTATCCTCTTCCGCCGGTTTCCCGGACATCCCTGAACCTACGATGTTGAGAAATGCCAATACCCTTGTGCGAGAATTTTGAATGATCTGTTTTTTGAAATCAGGATAATTTCTCCAGCCGGACGTGCCCGCATCTACAACAGTGGTGATGCCATTCATTGGACAATAGAGATCGGGGTTAACGGAACTCGTTCCGTTGGCAAACTTTCCGGGTTCTGAACCCGCAAAAACATGTGTATGGATATCGATTAGTCCAGGCACGATCCACCCGTCATTCAAACTGACCACTTGCTTTGATTGCTGCGGATCAATCTTTTTTGCAATCCTTATGATCTTGTTACCCCGGATGGCGATGTCATACTTTCCTTTCAATCCGGATCGAGGGTCATAAACACGTGCCCCTCGAAGCATCAGATCATAACTTGTATCCCTTGAAACAGATGCGCAGGCTGCCATACCCTGCTGTGTGACCGGTATGATAACAATCAAAATGATGCAAAGACGTAAATAACGAGACATGATGTCAACGAATTTCTGATTGCCAGTCTGCTGCTGACATTCCGTTCAAATCCCATACTACCTTCCCTGCACGAATGGTCATCAGGTTCTGTATGCGTTTCGAGCCATCCATCTTCATCCCGCGAACATCCAGAAATCCGAATGCACCTTCCTCAACTTCAAAGACACAAATATCTGCCACAGCTCCTCTTGCCAGTTGGCCTAACTGTGTTCTGCGTATGACCTTTGCGGGGTTTGATGTTACTCTGGCAACAACTTCATTGAGTGGCATTCCCATATTCAGAAATTTCGACATGACATTGTTGAGGTCCTTCATCCCTGCATTCATGCTCTCAGTGTGCAGGTCAGTACTGATCACATCAGGCCAAAAACCTTGCTCCATGGCTGGCTTGGCCTGACGGAATGAAAAGGCTCCTCCCCCGTGTCCAACATCAAAAACAATCCCTCGCTTTTGCGCTTCAAAAACAAATGGCTTTACTTTCAATGATTCATCAACGACCGTCTCTCTGTTAGCTGGTCCATATGAAAAGGTATGCGTAAATATGTCACCTGGGCGCAGGTGATCAAAGAACAATGAACGGATTGAATTGGGGGGCTGATGCTCACCAAAATCAACTATAACAGGAACATTGGCCAATCGCCCTGCTGCCACCGCTTTGTCGACCTGCTCAAATCCACCCCAGTAATGAGCAGACTTTATCCCTACAAGAATATCAGGATACATCCGATTGATCATGTAGGCAACTTGCTGTGGATTCATATCATCAAGGTTCTGTTCTTCGAACCGGCTTACCATGCCCGTACCGGCTATATTCAAAAATGCCAGCACGCGGGTTTTTGATCGGTCGATGGTTTGTTTTTTGAACAGAGGAAAATTTCTCCAACCTGAAGAACCGGCATCCACAACTGTTGTTACCCCGTTGCGAAAAGTGAATCCATCTGGCGGCACACTCGTATATCCATCAGCGATATAAGCATCCGGCTGATTGCCATGGAAAACATGTACATGCATATCAATCAAGCCAGGACTGATGTATTTCCCTTTAACATCGATCACTTTCCGTGCGGATGCAACTGGTATATCTTTCGCAACCATTACAATGGTATCTTTGATCAGTGCCAGATCAAATTTTCCATCAATTCCATTGGCGGGATCAATGAGATGTCCTCCTTTTAAAACAAGATCATAAGACTGGGCGGACAAATTGCCTGAAAAGCAACACCAAAAGATGAGAAATACAAGTATCCTATTCATAAAAATTGTTTTTGACTATGTTGCCAGCGGAGGTCCACCAGGCACTATGAATCTGCGATTGGGTAACGTGCGCTGAGAGCGGGTTGCGGTAAAACGAGCAGTTCTGTATTCCCCCAGATGAACATCCCCGCTGATTTTTCCCTGCTCAACAGTACCAATAAAAATATAGACCAATTGATTGCCGGGCCTGCGCCAGCTGCACCTTAACCTGAACTGATTCCCATCCATATACCCTTCTGCTGTCATGCGCTGGAAGGTGGCATGGTAGTTACCCGTGAGCCAGTTGCTGTTTTGCTTGAGCTGAAAACGATGAATGGCCTTACTGCTGAGAAAGTCCATGGCAACCTCCCACTCACCGCTCAGGTCCTCTGATGGTGATGCAGGTTCTTTGACGGGTGAGCGTTTTCGACTCAGGGAATCATACAACCGATCTGCCACTACCCTCTCATCACCATCCTGCATCTGTCCGGTAGTGATCTGCACACCGGTAAGATCATCTTTGTAGAAACTGCCAATGGCAATCCGAGGCGGAGTGCGTCCCAATTCCTCTGCCAATTCCTCACCTGAAACGTGAAGGGTATCCTGTTTCCAGGAAATGGATAAAACAGGAGATTTATTGGACAATTGCGTAGGTTCAACTATGGTCATGGTCAACCCCTTGAGGGAAGAAAGTTTAGAACGGATATGCTCAAGTAAACCCAGCCATCGCTTCCATTCTTTGTCGTGATCACGTTTTGTCCACGCCTCTACTGCTGCCATCATCCCAATCATTTCTTCTCTTCCCACTTTATTATCTCGACCTGGACCATGATGTGGGGAACTGGCTTGCCATGCTGAGGAAAGGATTGACTTGTCGCCCAGCATTAGTCCTGCACATTGCGGTCCGCAAATGGCCTTGCCTCCGCTGTAGGCTACGAGGGTTGCTCCTCTTTTTAAATGGATATTTGGAATTGTGAGTACTTCAGCAGCACAATCCACCAGTACGGGAATATTTCGAGGCTTGGTCAGTTTAACAATTGATTCGAGAGATAAAGGTTTTTCAGCCTCTCCGGGCTCATCGGCAAGCATATAGATCATTGCCGTTCTGGAGGAGAGCGCATCTTCCAATTCCTGCAAACTGGAAACATCTATGATCTTCACTCCCACATTTCGGATCGCATGATCGTATGAATTTCTGGAACGAGAGGGAATGATGACTTCGGTTTTTTCAAATCCGGTAAGATCAGGTATCCGAATGAGTTTTTCCGGATCACCACCGGTAACGCATGCAGCAGTGATGTGTTTGAGTCCGGCTGCACAACCGGCTGAAACCATTCCCCACTCTGCACCGGTCAGTTCGGCAAGACGTTTTCCGATACCTTCAGCCAATTCATCATACTGAATAAAATTATGTGCTGCGGCTTCCATCGCTTCTCGCACGGCAGGCAATTCAATGGAACCGCCAATAATGGTGAATGTTCCTCGGCAATTGATGATCGGTTCAACACCAATGGAACGGAAAATATTCCCATTTTCATTGGCTGTTGTGAGGTGACTCGAAGGAGATGCAATGGCATCGTTTGGCAATTGCGTTCCTAAACCGATGGCACCGAGTGAGCGAATAAGATTTCGTCTGTTCATGATGGTTGATGTATTTTTTACTGGATCATCCCTGAGGTTTATTTAAATTGAATGGTTCCGAAATATTGGGGAAGATGAAAGTTTGGCCGTGGAAAATCTACCAAAGCCCATGTCATATAATTGGGATTGGAAGTACGGCTGCCCGTCTTGTAAAAATTGGCTTTCCATTGCCTTCCCTTTTCCGGTCTTGTAACCGGGGTGTATTTCTCCAATAAGGAAAAGGGTATTCGGCATTCTATGGTCCAGGTAACCGGTTCCTGTATTTCCGGAAAAACTACACGAGGCATGGAATGAGCGATTTCGATCAGCTCTATTTCTTCCTTCTTCAACCGTTGCACCTCCGACATCGGCTTGGTGATGTAGAATATCAGCGGTGTGCCCCCTGCATTGATTTCCAGGTTGAAATAAGACAAAGGATGGTCCTCATCCGGTGCAAAAAAGAATTCAACGCAAGATTCAGTTGATACACTCCCATTGTAATCGAGTATTCTGCTCTGAACAAATTTATCCTTAACCTGAAAAATAACATAGACATTGGATTGATCATATCCCATTTTGGCTTCCACAGTGGGCACAAATGATGGCATGGGCCCCATGTGCCTTGCTATAGGAATAATCGATGCCTTTTTCCACATCGGCTTATCCCATACGGCATCGATCACGGGTTTTCCCTTCAAATGTTTTGCAACATAATGTGAGGAACTGTCTTCCAGACCTGAGAACAGAAGAAATATGAATGCAAGTTTTATCATGGCTGTGGCAACTTGTCTTTCAACTTTCTGTTCCTAGGTATTTCATTGGTGGTAATGAAACCGGCATTGTTACCCCAGCTTTGGCGGATGTAACTCAGAATCGTAGCCAGTTGCCTGTCGGTTAAATAAGCGTGTGAAGGCATTACTTCATTATATCCGGCTCCTTTTACGGTAATAGGGCCATTCAAGCCATGAATGACAACTTGCATCAGTCTTTTTTTATCGCCCGTTACCCATTCAGAACCTGCCAGTGGTGGATTCCGGGTTCCATCACCTTTACCGTTCATCTGATGGCAGTTTGCACAATACTGGGTATAGAGTTGCTGGCCTTCACCCATCAATTTAACAGAAAGATTATCGTTTGTACTATCGGGTGTACGCACATTAGGCGCACTATTCTTTCTTTCCAGCATTTTTTTCAAGTCACGATCACCAAATTCTTTTTTATTTCCCTTGAACATGATCCTCCAGACTTTTCCAAATTCAGACTCAGTAACATACAACGATCCATCAGGACCTTGTGCGAGTCCGGATGGCCTGTAAGAGGCATCACTCGTAAAAACAATGGTTTCAACTTCAGCAAACCCATCGGCAAAAACTTCCCAAGGACCTGATGGACGGCCATCTTTGAAGGGGACGAATGCAACAAAATAACCTCCCTGAGGATAAGGAGCGCGGATTGTAGAGCCATGAAAGGCAATGAAAGCGCCATTGCGATAGCGTTCCGGAAACTGATTGCCAGTGTAAAACAAAATATCATTGGGGGCAAAATGCCCGGGGAAACCGATCAGTGGCTGATTCTTCTTGGCTCCATCACCTTGCTTTTTGCCATCACCACCATATTCAGGATTCAATAATTTCTTTCCCTGCATGTGATCATAATAATAGTAGGGCCATCCTGCATCTGAACCTTCATCCACTTTCAGCAATTCTTCTGAAGGCAATAAGGCACTTTGCCAGGGCGTATAATACTGAGGCCAGGTTCGGAACAGATCGTCTCTGCCGTGCTGCAGAGCATAAAGCGCATCAGATGTTGTATTCCATTCCATGCCCACAATGCTTCTGATCCCTGTGGCATATCGCTTACCATCGCTTTGTCGCTGGCCTAATTTGGTATCACTGAATTTCCACACCCCGCCGTATTCCTCCAATTGCGGACAAGGGTTTTGTCCGGGCGAACCTGGCTGACGATCATCCACTTGGCAGGCATCACCCGGAGAGCCAAAGGGAACATACATATTACCCTTTCCATCAAAGGCAATGGGTTTGGCAATGTGTGAGAATTTTGATCGGCGATAGTTGTCGACCAGTAAGCATTCTGTTTTCGCAGTTGGAACCATGGTCCAGGGATTGAGGCTGGTACGGTAAACTTCTCCGGCTGTTGCAAAATAGAGATAGCCTTTGTGGATGCGCATGGCATTGCCATAATTACCGGTATCAGCATAGTCACCAAAATATCGGACCAGGTCAGCCTTACCATCGCCATCCGTGTCACGAAGTACCACACTGCCCTCTCCGTCTTTGTTTGGGTTGCGCAGCTTCATGTAAACATCACCATTGTTGCGAACAGCAAGGTGGCGTCCTTTTCCGACAGAGTCGGCCACCACAACAGCCTCGAATCCATCCGGTAACACAAGACCACCATTGTCAGGATCACCCGATGGCAACGGAGAAGCGGATGTCAGTATATGGGCGACATAGCCTGCAACCGACAAAAGCAGAATAATTACAATCTTTTTATTTGCTGACATTTTTAATCAATTGAGATCTGTTCATTGATACAACTCCACGATCATTTCAATTTCTACAGCAATATTGTTGGGGAGGGCAACGGCACCCAATGCAGATCTTGCATGTTTTCCTCTCTCACCGAACACATCTACCATCAGATTGGAAAACCCATTCATGACTGCGGGTTGTTGTGCGAAACTTCCTTCGCAGTTGACGAGGCCCAATACTTTGACTACTCTTTTCACACGGTTGAGATCACCTATTTGAGCTTTCAATGTTGACAACAATGAAATACCTGTAAGCCTTGCAGCAAGCTGTCCTTCTTCAATGGTCAGGTCTTTTCCTACCTTGCCCAGTATTTGGCCGCCACCCGGTTTATCCGGCCCATGTCCTGATAAATAAACCATATTACCCGTTTGAACACACTTTACATAGTTGGCAATCGGTGCTGTAGGTGTGATCAACTGAATACCCAACTCTTTGATTCTGGCTTCCGGATCTACTGTTTGTGGTTTAGGCAAAAACAAGATACAAGCCGGCATCTTAACAGGGATGTCCATGTTCAGATTTTTCATGCTGCCATCAGCCTCATTGAATGAAAAAATCTGAACCTTGTTTTCATCCCTGCTGCCTACATATACCCGTTTGCTTTCCGGATCAAATGAGAAATTTCGGGGATGCTTTCCTACCGGTATGTGTGATTTTTTTTCGAGTGACCCATTGGGCAGGATCGAAAAAATTGTCACTTCATTGCTGGTTACCCTGTTGGAAGTGAGCAGCCATTTGCCATTGGCGGAAATATGAATATCTGCACTGCCTTTGACCGGAGCAGCAGCTGTATCAGCAGCCAAGGACTGCTGCAATGTGAATTTTGCATCATTCACTTTGAATACATCCACTGTGCCCGACAATTCATTGATCAGATAGGCATGTGATCCCGACTGATTGAATACCATATGGCGGGGACCATTCCCTGGTTTTACTCCTATGGAAGTATATTTCTCATCAACTGTTCCGTCTGAATTTATTTTATGTTGATGGATCTTATCGGCTCCGAGGTCGGTCACGTAGAGATAATTTCGATCGGGCGAAATGACTACCATGTGAGCATGGGATTCCTGCTGTCTCGACTTGTTTACGCTGGTGCCTTTGTAAACAATGTGCTGAACAGCTGGCATCAGCTTTCCGTTTTCGGTTTTATACACACACAAACTACCGGAACCATAATTGGCTGTATAGATGGTTTTGCTCTCTTCCCGATAGGCTATGAAACAGGGACCATTGCCGGGGTTCACCACTGAATTCAAAACATTGTATTTTCCGTCAAAACCACTTTGAAATGCTACAACTGACGCTGAACCGCCACCTTCTTCCCGAACAGCATAAAGGTTTTTTCTGTCTTTGGTTAATGTAAGGTAAGAGGCATTGGGGCTGCTCAGGGTATAATCTGTAACTGTTTTACCCGACCTGGCATCTACACCAAATATTTCAATTCCGGGATTACCCTCTTTGGTATATGAGCCAACCAACAGATCGTATGAAGACGTATCTGCATTCGGAGTGGGCAAAAATGAATTCAACAGTAAAGCAATCGATAAAAGCATATGGTTGTATTTGAGCTATAAATTAGGAAAAAAATGATTTAAAAAGCTTGTTTTGAAGGACGAATTGCCAGAAAATTCATGAATCTAGTTAAATGCTCGGCGCAATAACTAAAACCAGGCTTGCAATCAGGCATTTGCTTAAAAAAGATCGTCTATTGAAATGTATCATTATACTGTTCCCCGTGTATTACTAGCATTAGATAATCCTTTGGGTTATAACCATTAATTTAGCATCATAATCTGGCTCAAGATGCAAAGACTCTTTTTTTTAATTTTTCTGTTCAGTACACTGGCCGTTTTTTCAGGTTTCGGGCAGCAAATCGATTCCCTGATGAATGTTTATGCAGAAAGTTTCCCGAAGGAGAAATTTCATATGCATTTCGACAAGTCGGCATACAATAAAGAAGAAACCATCTGGTATAAAGTCTACATCATTGATGAACTTGGACTCACCCGCTTGAGTAAAAATGTGTATGTGGAGTGGTACGATACCACCGGCAAAATGATCAATCAGACAGCTGCCCCCCTTTTTCAATCCACAGCAAAAGGTGCTTTTGAACTACCGGCAGATTATAAAGGGAATTTCATCAGGGTGAAGGCCTATACACAGTGGAGTCTGAATGACGAACCTGATTTTCGTTATACCCGAGACATCATCATCAACAATACCGATGAACCTGACTTCAACAAGATCAGTGTATTGAAGACAAATGTTGAATTGTTTCCTGAGGGTGGAGACCTGATCAATGGCATTAGCAGTCGCGTTGCATTCAAAGCGAGGGACAATCGCGGACTTCCGGTAAACATCAAAGCGTTTTTACTCAATGATAAAAACAAAGTGCTGGATACGCTGAAGATCAGACACGATGGCATGGGAAGCTTTATGTTACAGCCCAAAACGGGGGAAAAGTACATGGTGAAATGGACGGATAAAAACGGCAACAGCGGCACTTCACCCCTTCCGGCGGCCCGCAATGAAGGCGTGGCTTTATCAGTGAAAACGAACAATGAATTTGCCTCGATTCGTATTGAGCGAACTCCACAGGTGCCGGCGAACATGAAGACAATGACGCTGCTTGTTCACATGAATCAGCTGGTGCTTTTTAAAGTTGATCTGAATGCTGCCGACAGAAATCTGCTGACTGCCAATATTCCAATTGCAGAACTCAATACAGGAGTATTGCAATTCACGTTGTTCAGTTCGGATTGGATGCCCCTGGCAGAGAGAGTGATATATATCAATAACCGGAACCATGAATTCAGCGCAAAGATTCTTACACAGCTTGTTACCTTAACAAAAAGAGGCAAGAATGTCCTTGATGTGTATGTGGCCGACACTACATCCACCAATATGTCGATCTCCATAACGGATGCCTCCATAGAATCAGAAAATGCTGCACATACGATTTACTCTGATCTTTTGCTGAGTGGAGAAGTAAAAGGCAAGATCCATAATCCCGGATATTATTTATCAAGTGATTCCGATTCGGTGATGGCCAATCTCGACCTTGTAATGCTTACCCATGCCTGGAGGAGATTCAACTGGGATTCACTAAGAGCGGGAAAAGGTCCGGTGATCAACTATCCTTTTGATACAGACAAAATGAGATTGTCAGGAAAAGTTTATGGATTGAAAAATGTGAGCGTGAACGACATTCTGATGAACCTGATTGTACAATACAAGGACAGTAGCAGAAATTTTATTTTTCAACCGGTGACCAAAGATGGTTATTTCGAAAACAGGGAGTTATTCTTTTACGATACAGCGAAGATATTTTACAGCTTCAACCAGAACCAAAGATTGAATGATGTCACACAGGTTCAGTTTGACAATGGACTGCTCAAACCGCAGGCGAAGTCCATTCAGTATCAGGATGCTGAAAAATTGATTTTCTGGAATGACAGCCTCGCAAGGGAAAGAATGAAACAGTTTCTGGCATTACAGGAAGAATGGAAAAAAAGATCTTCCTATAAAACCCTTCAGGAAGTAATCATCAAATCGAGGGCCAAGCCTAAGGAAGATGAAATGGAGAAGAGATACGCCAGCGGTTTATTTGCCGGTGGCGATGCATTTGTTTTTGATATCGCCAACGACCCGGCAGCATCAGCAGGTTTTGATATCCTGAATTACCTGCAGGGACGCGTACCCGGGCTCCAGATCAGTCGTGCAGGACCCACGGGAGTCTCCATGCAATGGAGAGGAGCCGTTCCAGAGGTTTTCATAGATCAGATGCCCGTAAGTCCGGATATGGTGATGAATATCAGCATCAGGGACATTGCCATGGTGAAGGTCTTTCGTCCTCCTTTCTTTGGTTCCATGGGTGGTGGTGGTGGCGGTGCCATTGCCATTTATACACGAAAAGGCGGAGATACCAGAGCAGACAATACCAAGAGCTCAAAGGGAATGTTATCCGCTATACTTTCCGGATATACACGTTTCAAGGAATTCTACAATCCACAGTATGACAACCCTGCTGAAAATCCTGAAACCGATATCCGGACAACACTTTACTGGAATCCTTATGTAATCACCAATAAGAAAAGTCCGCGTTTTCGGATTCAGTTCTTCAACAATGACATAAGCAAAAAATTTCTTGTGGTACTCGAAGGTGTAAATGCTGAAGGCAGAATGACCAGGGTCACGAAGCTGATTGACGGCAATCATTTACAGTAGTAAGCCATAGTCTTTACTTTGTGCTATCACCACAAAATAAAGAGTATGAACAGGATCATCATCATGAGCATTGCACTGGCTTCTATTCTAATCAAAGGCAGCGCACAAGATAAAGATGCGGTTGTTACTTTACCTGAGATTCGCATCACATCGATGGCAACGGTGAATGTGGATGTTGCCAATGCCTTTCGCAGAACTTTTCCCGGTGCCCAGCAACTGCAGTGGTATAAATACGATAAAGATTACATTGCCAAGTTTATCCAGAAAGATATGGATCACAATGCTTTGTTCAGAAAGAATGGAGTCATGATCTATGACATAAGCTATGGCTATGAAAAAAATCTGCCTGCTCAGGTAAAAGAACTTGTGACCAGGTCGTATGATAACTATAAAATTATCAGGAGTATCAATATCAAAGCCCAGGGAAGAGACATCTGGATGGTCAAAATGGAAGGGATGAAAAAATATTTGATGGTCAGGGTTGAAGACAATGAGATGGAAGAGGTTGAGGAGTTCAACAAGGCAGATGTGGATTAGTTTATCATTGGGGTTATTCCGTACATTAGAGTATGGAGAACCCAATACAGCATAATACCCTAAAACAAACCCTGACCCCCATCATGTTATGGGGGTTGGGCGTTGGATACGTCATCTCGGGCATGTATTTTGGCTGGAACCTCGGTCTCGAAAAGGGAGGCACCCTGGGTTTGGCAGTAGCCACCGCCTGTATCGTGCTGATGTATCTGTGCTTCACTTTCAGTTACAGCGAATTGGCTGCGGCCATCCCAAAAGCCGGTGGCGGTGCTGATTACGCATCCAGGGCACTTGGCAACAATTGGGGCTTCATCGCAGGGATGGCCCAAAACATTGAATTCATTTTTGCTCCACCGGCAATTGCCTATGCTATTGGTGCCTATTTCAATCTTTTCCTACCCGAAATTCCTATACTTGCCATTGCCATCACAGTATATGTGCTCTTCACAGCCCTGAATATTTATGGAGTAAAAGCAGCGGCACTATTTGAACTTTTCATTACCGTACTTGCTGTGGGAGAATTGCTCTTATTTGCAGGACTGACTTTGCCGCATACTTCGATAGAAAACCTACAACACAACGCATTGCCCAATGGCTGGGGTGGTATGTTTGCTTCAATACCCTTTGCTATCTGGTTTTTTTTGGGGATTGAAGGGGTAGCCAATGTTGCCGAAGAAACCATCGAACCACAGAAGACCATCACCAAAGGTTTCGGATTTGCCATATTGACTCTTATGCTGCTTTGCATACTCACTTTCATCGGCTCTATTGGTGTTAGTGGATGGGAAGCCATTGTGTACAAAGCTGATGGCAGCAGTTCCGATTCTCCACTGCCTTTGGCCCTTGGGAAAATTGTGGGTGAAGATGCCGGTCTTTATCATCTCCTTATTGCCATAGGACTTTTTGGATTGGTTGCTTCATTTCACGGATTGATGCTGGCAGCGGGCAGATCAACTTTTGAATTTGGGAGAGTTGGCTTCGCTCCTGCTATCCTGGGAAAAATCAATCCCCGTTTTCAGACACCGGCAACTGCATTGATCGTTAACATGTGTATAGGTGTCATAGCTCTCCTAACCGGAAAAACTGCGGAGATCATCACCATCTCCGTATTCGGAGCACTTGTGCTTTATTCCATTTCCATGGTGGCATTGATCGTACTCAGAAAAAAAGAACCGGAACTTAACAGGCCTTTCAAGGTTCCACTCTATCCCTTTACCCCATTGCTGGCGCTGGCCATTTCACTGGTTTCACTATGCGCCATGATCATCTACAACCAAGTGCTAGCTTTAGCATTTATTTGTCTCCTCATGAGCAGTTTCATTCTCTTCAGAATGTTCAAAGGTGGTAAGCAAAATAATGCGTAATTTTTGTTCAAATCAACAGCATGCTAAGCAAGGAAATTTTGCAATATGTAAAACAACATCCCTCGCAAAAAGTAAAAATAGCTTTTTCCGATATAGATGGTGTATTAAGAGGTAAATACATTTCTACAGAAAAATTTCTTTCTGCCGTTGAAAAGGGAACCAGCTTCTGTGATGTAATCATGGGATGGGATATGGCTGATGTATTGTATGACCGCTCTGAGATTACTGGTTGGCATACAGGATATCCTGACAGCGAAGCCAGCATAGATCTCAACACGTTTAGAAAAATTCCTTGGGAGCAAGATCTTCCTTTTTTTCTGGGTCAATTGCATAACAAGAAAGGTGGGCCATCAGAAGTTTGTCCAAGACAACTGCTAAAAAAAATAAGTGAAGAAGCAATGAGCATGGGATTCACTCCCTTGTTTTCACAAGAATTTGAATGGTTCAATTTTTCGGAAACCCCCTCGTCAGCACAAGAGAAAGGTTTTCGTGATCTGACTCCACTTACGCCGGGCATGTTCGGATATTCCATTTTACGATCGACATTGAAAAATCCCTTTTTCACCGATCTCTTTGAACTGCTAACCAAATTCAACATACCCATTGAGGGATTGCATACCGAAACAGGCCCCGGCACCTATGAAGCCGCCATAAAATATGCAGATATCGTTGAGGCGGGTGATAGAGCCATTTTATTCAAAACGGCTGTAAAGGAAATTGCCTATAAACACCATATCATGGCCACATTCATGGCCAAGATCAATGAAAATCTCCCAGGTTGCGGGGGGCATGTGCACCAGAGCCTATGGGATAAAAACAGGAAAAGAAATCTTTTTCATGATGCAGATGATAAGCAGAAATTGAGTGAAACAGCAAAACAATACATTGCAGGTCAACTGCATTGCCTGCCCTATATTCTGCCATTCTTTGCACCCACTATCAACAGCTACAAGCGACTGGTGGAAGGGGCATGGGCTCCCACTACTCTTACCTGGGGAATCGACAATAGAACTACAGCATTGAGAATTTTAAATGGGTCGGCCCATGCTTGCCGCCTGGAAACGAGGGTTATCGGGGCTGATGTGAACCCTTACCTGGCCATGGCCGCATGCCTGGCAGCAGGCCTGTATGGCATCCGCAAAAAACTGAAACTGAAACAAGCGGCTACAACCGGAAACGGGTACCTCGAACATTCTTTTGGCAGCATTCCCCACACACTTAAAGATGCTACCAAAAAAATGAAAGAAAGCCCCATTGCTTCCGAACTCTTTGGTAAAACCTTCACGGATCACTTTGCACAAAGCCGCGAATGGGAATGGCGTCAACACCTTAAGGTAGTGAGTGATTGGGAACTGAAACGATATTTTGAAATCATATAATTGAGATTATGTTTGATCGTATTTATCAATACAACTTTCCTACAACCATTCGATTTGGTGCAGGGGTTGTTGAAGAGCTGCCGGATTACTTGAAGAAAAATAATCTGCAGTATCCTCTCATTGTTACTGATCCTGTAGTGGCATCCCTTGAATTTTTCAAAAAGATCCTAATCGATCTGGAGAAAAATAATATTCAAGTTGAAGTTTTTCATGATATCCACAAGAATCCGGTAAAATCAGATGTATACAAGGGAACGGATGCATTTGATCAAACAAAGAGGGACTCAGTAATCGGTATCGGAGGAGGAGCAGCACTAGACGTAGCAAGGGCAATTGTACTGAGGGTTCATCACAGAGAAGATCTTTTCAAATATGATGACTTGATTGGAGGAGATGTATATGTAACAAATGATGTGCCGCATTTTATTACGATACCCACCACTGCCGGAACCGGAAGTGAAGTAGGCAGAAGCGCCATCATTGCCGATGACGAAACCCATCAGAAAAAAATCCTTTTCTCCCCCAAGCTCTTGGCAAAGATCGTTTTTGCTGACCCGATGTTGACCATGGATCTGCCTGCACCTATTACGGCTGCCACCGGCATGGATGCGCTCACCCATAACATGGAAGCTTTCATTGCAAAAATGGAACATCCGATGTGCGAAGGAATTGCACTGGAAGGAATCCGACTGATCCATGCATCCATAGAAAACGCAGTAAACAGACCCAATCTTGCATCCAGAAGCCAAATGCTGATAGCTTCGCTAATGGGTGCCGTTGCTTTTCAAAAGGGATTGGGTGTTGTGCATTCACTGGCCCATCCACTTTCATCCCTTCTGGATACCCATCATGGACTGGCGAATGCCATCCATTTGCCTTATGGCATGGCATTCAACATTAGTGGGTCAGAGGATAAATTCAGGAGAATAGCAAGAACATTGGAACTGAAAAATGAAACAGGTGATGGAGTGGTAGAATACCTCCATCAGCTCAATGAGAAAGTGGGGATCCCTAAAAGGTTGAGCAGCATAGGAGTAAAGGAAGAACACATTCATACATTGGCAGATCTCGCCATTGCAGACTTTGCACATCCCAACAATCCAAAACCTGTGACTAGAAATGATTTCTACCAACTTTACCAACAGGCACTTTAAAGATCCTGATATGAAAATTGTGAACCCCGCAACAGAAGAGATCATCGCAGAAATAAGTGAAGATGATATAACCAGCCTCGAAATCAAATTGTCAAAACTCCGTATTGCACAAAAAGATTGGGCCCGGATAACATTGGAAGAACGGATCAATATCATCTTGCGCTACACCGATCTCCTGAAAAGAGATATGGAAATTTTGGCCAACACCCTCACTGAAGAGGTGGGCAAGCCATTGCAGCAATCCCGTAATGAAATCAATGGTTCTATCAGCAGGATCAACTGGCTGACCTCACATGCTCAACAATATTTGTCAGATGAAAAAATGCACGAGGACGAGTCGATTACTGAAGTCATCCGTTATGAACCTTTAGGAGTGATCTGCAATATCTCTGCCTGGAACTATCCCTACCTGGTGGGCACAAATGTGTTTATTCCTGCGTTATTGGCCGGCAATGCTGTTGCATATAAACCATCGGAGTATGCAACGTTAACGGGATTTCATATTGAACGACTCTTGAAAGAGGCTGGCATCCCTGATGATCTTTTTCAGATAGCAACTGGAGGTGCAGCAGTTGGAGAGGTTTTACTCGAATTACCGTTGGATGCTTATTTCTTCACCGGTTCCTATAAGACGGGGAAATATATTTATGAAAAAGTAGCTTCTAAAATGGTTCCTTGTCAGTGCGAACTGGGGGGAAAAGATCCTTTGTATGTTGCAGATGATGTGAAAGAGATTCGCGGAGTAGCCGCCGGCACAGCTGATGGTGCTTTCTATAACAACGGACAAAGTTGCTGTGCGGTAGAACGGATCTATGTTCATGAAAAGATCTACGATGAGTATGTAGCTGCTTTTGTGAATGAAGTGACTTCCTGGAAGATTGGAGATCCCAAAAAGGAAGGAACCTATATTGGCCCTCTTTCCAGAAGATCACAAATCGAATTCTTGACCTCACAGGTTCAGGATGCGGTTGGAAAAGGTGCGTTACTCATGACCGGAGGGAAGCCGATCGAAGGAAAAGGATATTTTTTCGAACCTACTGTATTAACAAATGTGAAACATGATATGAGTGTGATGAAAGAAGAATCATTTGGTCCGATCATCGGGATCATGAAAGTGAGCAATGATGAGGAAGCCATTGCCCTTATGCGGGATAGTGAATATGGACTCACCGCATCTGTTTACAGCAGCGATCAGAAAAGAGCTGAACAAATTCTGGAGAAGATTGATTGTGGTACCGGGTACTGGAACTGCTGTGATCGCGTAAGTGCTGCTCTACCCTGGAGCGGAAGGCAGCATTCAGGAATTGGAGCAACTTTATCACATGCTGGCATCAGAGCATTTGTAAAACCCAAAGCATATCATTTGAGAAAACCCTAAATAAACACCATGAATATTTCTTTGAAAAATTTATTATTTTTTTTGACGCTTGTCTTTTTTACAGGTATTGCTGATGATACGCAAGCAGCAAAGCCTGTAAAGGTCAAAACAGAAAAAAGGCATAGTTCAAAAGTGGCAGATCCACCCAGAAAAAACAAGCTTGCCGTATGGAGTCTTGTCCTTTCCGGTGCAGGATTTCTTGTGACCGCTATTCCATACCTTGCCATGATAAGCCCTTACCTCATTGCAGGAGGTATCGTGTGCGGCATATTGGCACTTTCACAGATCAAAAAGACAAAAGAGAAAGGCAAAGGACTAGCTGTTGCCTCTCTTGTTCTTGGGGGAACATTCCTTGTAGTTGCAATTGTTGCTATTGCAATTCTCCTTAGTCTCTTTCAGTGATCAGAGCCCAAGGTATTCTTTTGCATTGTAGTAGCAAATGTTAGCAATCATTCCTCCGATCCACTTCTCATCATTGGGTATGATACCCTCATGCATATCGTTCGCGAGGGTATTGCAGAGAATTCTTCTGAAATATTCATGACGGGAAAAAGAGAGCAGGCTTCGACTATCAGTGATCATACCAACAAAAGCTGAAAGTATACCGATATCCGAAAGAATATTCAGGTGCTCTTCCATACCATTCTTTTGATCCAGAAACCACCATGCCGGACCAAATTGTACTTTGCCTTTCACACTGCCATCATTGAAATTACCACACATGGATGCAAAGAGGGCATTGTCGGCAGGGTTGTTATTATAGATGATGGTCTTGGTCAGCTGATCACTTGCATCAAGGCTATTGAGCAGTGCTGATAATCTTTCTGCCTGTGCATAATCGCCGATGGAATCAAATCCGGCATCAGCGCCCAGTTTTGCTTTGAGCCTGGCGTTGTTATTTCTGATAGCACCCAAATGAAACTGTTGGATCCAACCATGCTTGTGATAACTCTTGCAGAGCGACTGTAATACATGGAAGGCAAATGCTTCAGGATCAGAGTATGGCGTTCCTCCGCCTGAAGAAAGGAATGATGCAAACTCTGAAGCAAGAGCAGATGTAAATGGTCTGTTCAATGGCACTTGAGAAAGCCCATGATCAGAGATCCTGCAACCTGCTTTTGCAAAATGCTCAATCCTGCTTTCAAGGGCCGCCATAAGACCATCAATGTCCTTGATGTCAATTCCTGAAACGGATGACAGCTTTCCTACATATGCCATAAATGATGTTGCATCATGAATGGCAAAAGATTTATCAGGCCTAAAAGATGGAGCAACGCCAACATTAAAACTGCTATCTGCCTTAATCTGGTGATGATAGTGGAGATCATCACATGGATCGTCTGTTGAGCAGAGATAAACAACATTATACTTCTCGAGGAATTTTCTTGCTGTATGTCCAGCACCGGAAAGCAACTCATTGCCCTTTGCGTATATCCTGGAGGCAGAATCTGGATTCAGATACTCAGTGATACCGAAAGAATTTTTTAATTCCAGGTATGTCCAGTGGAACAACGGATTCCTGATTGTTTGCGGTACAGTTCTTGCCCAGGCATGAAACTTTTCTTCATCCGATGCTTCCCCGGTAATGAATCGCTCATTCACGCCTACTGTTCGCATGGCCCTCCACTTGTAATGATCTTCACTCAACCAAATACGGGTCATGTTCTCGAACTTGCGATCGGTGGCAATCTCAAAAGGTGAGAGATGGGAATGATAATCTATGATAGGCTGTGGCGCAGCATATTCATAATACAATTTGATGGCCAATGGTGTTTGAAGGAGAAAATTCTCCTTCAGGAAGATTTCGTTCTCCTGAGACATAAGAAATATTTACAGGTCTAATTTCGTGATGTTTGAACAATTATACAGTGGTAGCTTGATTTATTTACGCAAAGGTTTTCGGATTGGCAATTAGGAGTTAGGAATTAGGAACTAGGAATTAGGAACTAGGAATTAGGAGCTAGGAATTAGGAGTTAGGAGTTATTACTTAACAAACCAAAAAAAGGAGTTAGAATCCCTAGTTCCTAGTTCCTAATTCCTAGCTCCTAATTCCTATTTCCTAATTACTATTTCCTAATATCACACTGACTCCCTCAACGTCAGCTCATTGTTCAGGACAATGATGTCGTTGGCAGCTGCATAGGATTTCTTCTCGATCATTTTCAACAACAAGGTCGCTGCCTCTTTGCCCATATCAAATGCAGGTTGTGAGAGGGTTGATAAAGAAGGATTGAGCAAGGCTGCAGTTCGCATATTGGTCATGCCGATCAGTTTGATATCCTTCGGAATATTGAGCTTGAGATCCTTACACACCTGATAGGCTGTGATGACGTATTTTTCTATCGATGCAAAAACACCATCTGGTCTTTTCTTGGAAAGGAAAAGCTTGCGCAGGATGTTGTAGTTGGCATCCATGTCATCCGTACAATTCACCACCATCTCGTCAGAGAAGGCAATTCCTTGCGACTGCAAAGCATCCTGAAAGCCTCTCCTCCTTTCAATGGAAGTATACAGGGGCTCTGTAGTGGCAAAGAAGACCGGGCGCTTGCTGCCGGAACGGACCAGTCTGATCGTGGCCTCGTAGGTGCTTTCATAATTATTGGAGATCACCTTCGGAAACTGCAAGAGATCGGGGACACGGTCAAAAAAAACCATGGGCAGTTTGGTGTTCTCGTAGAACTGCTGAAAGTGTCCGTACCCTTCTTTTCCGCTGCAGACAGAGATGATCAATCCCGAGATCAATCCATTCTCCAGGTGCTCCAGCACTGAACGCTCTCGTTCGAGACTCTCATGTGTGAGATAAATGAAAGTGTCGTAATGTTTGGCCATGGTCACACTCTCAATGCCATCCACTGCCAGGGCAAAAAAATTGTTGACGATATCCGGTATGATAACAGCAATTTGCTTTCCTTTCTTTTTCCTCAGATTGCTGGCAAAGGGGTTGGGTTTGTATTTGTATTGTTTGGCCAGTTCCAAAACCCTTTTCTTGGTACTGGCACTGATCTCATGGCTATCGCCCAAAGCCTTGGAAACTGTAGAAACCGATAATCCCAGTTCCTTGGCCAGTTGAATCATGTTGACACCCTTCATCTCCTGATATTTTATTTCAGCGCGGAGAGATCCCAGCCTTCTCTGAACATAGGTTTCAGGAGTGCATCGGCTTCAGCATCTTTCTTGAATTTTTCTTTTGCAGGATCCCATTCGAGTGTTCTGCCCAATTGATAAGCGATATTGGCAACATTGCAGACACTGCTGGTTCGATGTCCGATCTCTACATCACAAATCGGTTTTTGTCCGCTTTTAATACAGTTCAACCAATCGTAATAATGATCATTGGATTCATAGAGCCTGACCTCGCCGGGCTGTATGGTGGCCGAAACAATGTTCGCAGGGTCACTGTCCAGTATAGAACGACTTACATCAATCCTTCCCTTTTCGCCAATGAAGCGTACCGCATTGCCCCTGCCAAAATCCTGGTGTTTCATCACAATACCGTTCTCATATATCAGCTGCAATCCAACCTTGGCATTTGCACCAGGCGGGATCAGTTTTACCGGGCCACTTTCATCCATGCCCAATGCCCATTGGGCGATATCAAACATATGTGCTCCCCAGTCGGTAACCATACCTCCACCATATTCTCTGTAATTTCTCCAATTGGGGAATATATCCAGCTCCACGGGCGGGGCCAGTTCTGCATTGAATTCACGATAAGGGGCTGGCCCGATCCAGGCATCCCAATTCACTCCTGGTCGCAAGGGCTGTGCCGGCAGATCACAAGGAACAGGGGGTGGACCAATGGTCACCTGCACCTCTTTCACCTGTCCGATATACCCGTTCCTCACCAGTTCACAGGCATGCCGGAAATTGCGCCAGGAGCGCTGCATGCTGCCGGTTTGGAATACGATCTTGTTTTTTCGGGCTGCATTCACCATGGCCCTGCCTTCTTCAACCGTGTGGGCCATAGGCTTTTCGCAATAGACATGCTTGCCTGCATTTGACGCTTGGATGGCCTGTACTGCATGCCAGTGATCAGGCGTAGCGATCACTACTGCATCAATATCTTTACGCTGAAGAATTTCGCGGTAATCATCATATCCTGTGAATCCCTTGAAGCTGGTATTCTTGCCATCCTTGCGGGCTTGGCTGTAATATTTCTCGAGTAGAGAATGGAAATAATGGAGCTTGTTGAGATCAACATCTGCGCCGGCAATTACGTTCGCTTTATCGCGAAAATTATTGAGCAATCCCCTCGCCTGCTTGCCGGTACCAATAAATCCAAGGTTGATCATATCGCTGGGTGCAGTAAATCCTTTACCCAATACAAATCGCGGAACAATCATGAAACCTGCGACAGCAGCAGTTGTACCTCGGACAAACGACCTGCGTGAATTCATTTTTTCTGACATAGGATTCTTATTTTAAAAGGATCAGAGATCTTCAATTTTTTTGAATTTGGGCACCAGACTCTTCATGACAAACCAGGCAATTACGTAAGCCAAGGCACAGAAGGTGAACATGATGGTGTAACCCGTTTCAATGTGACCGAGTTCCTTGTAGTGATCAAATAAAGCCCCACCCACCTTGGTGGTAAGCACACCCCCAATTCCACCGGCCATACCACCAATACCGACTACTGAAGCAATGGCCTTATTGGGAAACATGTCAGATACCGTGGTGAAAATATTGGCACTCCAGGCCTGATGGGCTGCTGCACCTATGCCAATCAGCAGAACAGGCACCCAATAGCTGATATATCCGAAAGGCTGTGCTCCCAAAACCACCAATGGAATCAATGCAATAATGAACATGGCCTTCATCCTGCCCTCATAGGCATTGTACCCTTTGTTCATGAAATAGGCAGGGAACCAGCCACCTGCCACACTGCCAAGCATTACGATACTATAGAGTACCACCAGGGGGACCATGGTATCTGTGCCGGTCATGCCATATTTCTCTTTCAAATAAGCGGGAAGCCAGAATAGGAAGAACCACCAAACCCCGTCGGTCATGAACTTGCCGAAAGAAAATGCCCAGGTTTGGTTGTAACGGAAGAGTGAAGACCATTTGACCTTGGCATCCGGGGTGGATGATTTGATTTCTTCTGCAGCATCTGACTCCTGTATGTAGGCCTTTTCTTCTGCAGCCATGCGCTTTTGTTCGGCAATTGGCGCATAATAAATGATCCAGAAAAACAGCCACAGAAAACCAATGGCACCAATTACAATGAAAGCCATTTCCCAACCCCATACCTTGGCGATCCAGGGCACACTAAGCGGTGCGAGAACAGCACCAACATTGGCACCGGAATTAAATATACCGGTAGCGAAAGAACGCTCTTTTTTTGGAAAATATTCTGCGGTGACTTTGATGGCAGCAGGGAAGTTTCCTGCCTCACCGAGGGCGAGAAAGGCCCTTGCGAAAATGAATCCCAGTACAGAAGCCGGCACTGCAGCCAACCCCAGCCATCCCAAAGATGTAAGCATAAACTCTCCGATCGGCAAAGCGGCAGCATGGATCATGGCACCTATAGACCAAATAATGATGGCCCATGAGTATCCACTCTTGGTTCCTAACTTATCAATCACCCTTCCTGCAAACAGCAGGCAGATGGCATAGGTGAATTGAAAGGCTGAGGCGATATTGGCGTATTGACTGTTGGTCCATCCGAACTTCTCTTGCAACATCGGGAATAAAAGGCTGAGGACCTGACGGTCTAAATAGTTGATGGTGGTTGCTACAAAAAGCAGTGCACATACCGTCCACCTGAAACCTGTTGTTTTTTGGGCCATATCAATCGTTTTGGTTAGTTGTTAAGTTCGTTTCAAGATAATCATTTTCCATATAAGCAGCATCCCTTCAGCTCAATTTTGCTATAACGTTTTCGTAAAAGAGCCTAATCTGAACGGCCTTTTTTTGCGTAATTTACAATTGTAAACTCTTCATCAAACTGCCATCATGAAATACTGTATATTACTCTTTATTGTCTTTTCTTTTGCGACTGAAAAAGGCATATCTCAATCAAAGTCTCTCAGGAACGCTAACGTACTTGTATATACCAAAAACGGAAAGGGATATGTTCACGATAATATCCCTTCGGCTGTGGAAGCCCTCAAAAAACTTGCCTTATCAGAACAGTTCAATATCACCGTAAGCGATGACCCCTCCGTTTTCACTGAAGAAAGTCTCAGGAACTTCAAACTGATCGTCTTCCCCAGCACCAACAATGATGTATTTGATACGGATCTTCAGCGTCTTGCTTTCAGAAGATATATAGAAGCAGGAGGTGGAATGGTAGGACTGCATTCAGTAACCGGTACAGAACGCAACTGGAAATGGTTTAAGATGCTGATCGGTTGCACCTTCTCGTGGCATGCCAAATTTCAGAAGTTCAAGGTGAGGGTCACAGATCCTTCACACCCTTCCGTGAAAGATGTGCCACTGGTATGGGAAAGAGAAGATGAATTGTATTTTGGAAAGGAACTGTATCCTGTGACCAATGTTATGATGGCCCATCAGTTTACCACACTCGACCAAAGTCAGAAAGCTGAGATCACCAAAAATGCCGGTACATACTCAGAATATTATCCAGCGGTCTGGTACAATAACTTTCAGGGTGGACATGCCTGGATATCCACCATCGGTCACAGCAAAGAAACCTATTCCGATCCTGTTTACCTGAACCATCTTGTTCAGGGTCTTCGATTTGTGGCAGGCAAGGTAGGTAAGGTGGATTTTTCCAAAGCATATGCAGCACATCGAGATGATGCGATAACCAGATGACCCATGGGAAGCAGAAAGCAATATAGCAGGAGAGATTTCATGAAGAACAGTGCACAGGTTGGTGCACTGACAGGACTTTCATCCATCGGATTCCCTACCATCGTTCCGGCCCATGTATTGGGGAAGGAAGCCCCCAGCAATAAGATCAATATCGGCGCTATTGGTGTAGGAAGGATCTCCCGGGATCATGATATGGCTGAAACATTGAAATATGATCATGCAAGGATCGTGGCAGTATGTGATGTCGACAGCAAAAGACTGGAGGAAGGAAAAAAATATGTCAATGATTATTACACCAAGAAAACAGGACAACCTTATGATGGTGTAAAGATGTACGGAACGCATGAGGAACTCCTCATGAACAAGGATATCGATGCAGTGCTGATTAGCACTCCAGACCATTCGCATGCTTATTTGGGTATTCATGCCGTTGAAGCAGGCAAAGATGTTTATCTCCAGAAACCCGCTTCCCTTACCATTGCCGAAGGTCGAGCCCTGAGCAATGCCGTACACCGAACCGGTCGCATTCTGCAGATCGGCAGTCAGCAACGCTCTTCCTCCCAATTCAGATATGCAGCTGAACTGGTAAGGAATGGCAGGATCGGACAATTGAAAGAGGTCATGATCGGATTGCCCAGTGATCCATCAGGTGAAATTGAACCAGAGATGCCCATCCCCAAGACCCTTAATTATGATGCCTGGCTGGGATCAACTCCCTACGTTTACTACACTGAAAAAAGAGTACACCCTCAATCGGGATATGACCGACCAGGATGGCTCCGTTGTGAGCAATTCGGAGCAGGCATGATCACGGGTTGGGGCACACATCATGTGGACAGCGCCCACTGGGGCATGGACACCGAATATACCGGCCCCGTTGAAGTCTGGGCCAAAGCCGAATTCCCTAAATCCGGACTATGGGATGTACATGGTTCTTTTACCAGCCATGGCATCTATGCCAATGGTGTAAAGATGACCATCAGCACTGAGCTTCCCAACGGGATCAAATACATCGGAACAGAGGGCTGGATTTTTGTGACGCGTGGGGCCTATAAGGCAAGTCCGAATGAACCTACTGTCCCCAACCAAAAAGCACTTTCCGCCAGCGATCCCAGGATCATTGAATCTGTAATAGGTCCGAACGAGATCAATCTTTACCGCAGTAATGAACACCATGGCAACTGGCTGGAATGCATCCAAACAAGAAAGCAACCCATCACTCCCGTTGAAGTAGGACACAGGGCCTGCTCTACCTGCCTGGTCCATCACATGGCCATGAAGCTGGGCAGGAAACTGAAGTGGGATCCGCTTAACGAAAAATTCATCAACGATGATGAAGCGAATGGCCTGCTGAACAGACCCCACCGTTATCCTTATCTGATCAAAGGACTAGCATAAACAACAACAAGAATGAAAAGGATCTTATTTACCATGCTCTCTGCACTACCAATGGGACTCTTTGCGCAATCCTCTGTAAAACTCATTACCCTTGACCCCGGGCATTTTCACGCAGCATTGATCCAGAAAAGCATGTATCCACAGGTTGATCCTACCGTGCATGTATACTCAGAAGAAGGCCGTGACCTGAAACTGCACATGGACAGGATCGAAGGATACAATAAAAGAAACACGGACCCAACTGCATGGAAAGAGCAGGTCTATACCGGAAAAGATTTCTTTCAAAAAATGATTACGGAGAAAAAAGGCAACGTAGTGGTACTGGCTGGTAACAACAGGCTGAAGACTGACTACATCGTGCAATCGATCCAAAACGGGTTTCATGTATTTGCCGATAAGCCGATGGCCATCGACAGCAAAGGTTTCAAGAAACTGCAGACCGCTTTTACCACTGCACAAAAAAACGGACTGCAGTTGTATGATATCATGACTGAAAGGTATGAGATCACAACCATGCTGCAACGCGCCTTCTCCATGGAACCAGAACTGTTCGGCACACTGGAGAAAGGAACTGCCGAAGACCCTTCTGTAACCAAGATCAGCGTGCATCATTTTTACAAATATGTATCCGGCAGTGTTCTCACCAGGCCATCTTGGTTCTTTGACGACAAGCAACAGGGAGCAGGCATTGTAGATGTAACCACACACCTTGTTGATCTTATTCAATGGGAATGCTTCCCTGAACAGATCATTGACTACAAGAAAAACGTGAAGATCCTGAATGCCAGAAGCTGGACCACTCCAGTTTCATCTGCTGATTTCACGGCAGTGACCAAAGAGCCTGTCCCCTCTTATCTGGAACCCATTCGGGATGCCAACGGTGATCTGCAGGTCAAATGCAATGGCGAATTCACTTATCAGATCAATGGGGTGAATGCCAAGGTTTCCGTGGTTTGGAATTACAAGGCTCCCGAAGGAACCGGCGATACACACTATTCCTTAATGCGAGGAACAAATGCTGCGCTCATCATCAAACAAGGAAAAGAGGAGCAATACAAGCCAACCCTCTATATTGAACAAAGAACAAAAGATCCGAATTTCGAACAAAAGCTGAAAGCGGCATTGGTAAAGGTTGAATCGAAATTTCCTGGCATAGGACTGGCAAAACATGCCAGCGGATGGATAGTTACCGTTCCTGAAAAATATAACAATGGACATGAGGCACATTTCGCACAGGTAACGGAGAAATTTCTCGGGTATCTTCAAAACAAGAACATGCCCGCCTGGGAAGTACCAAATATGATTGCCAAGTACTACACCACCACAAAAGCAAAGGAGCTTTCAGAGAAATCCAAATGAAAAAAAACCTCTTTTATACATTCATACTTACCTTGATTGGTTTGCATGCAGGTGCTCAGCAAACACAAGATATAAGTTCCGGTGTTGCAAGAACCATTTACGATCTACTCAGAACTGTTCCGGGTGTAGAGATTGCCAGTGGTGCTTCCTTAAAAGACCAGCCAAAGGTTTATATACGGGACGCCCGCAACATGAAAGGAAAAGTTGCCGCGCTATTTGTATTGGACAATGTGATCTATGAAGGTGATATTGCTGCGATCAATCCTATTGACGTGGCCAATGTGACTGTACTGAAAGATGCGGCGTCTGCTTCAGCCTATGGTTCAAGAGGGTTTGGAGGTGTGATCCTCATCAGTACCAAAAATGGGAAAGGATATGTTCCGCCAACGGTAAGCAGCTATGAGAAATCGGCTTACCAGTATTTTATCAATAAAGGAACTGAATTGAAGGTGATCGGAAAGGATGGCAAGACCATCACCACTGGTGTCATCTCCAGAGAAACTGACAGCAGCATCATCATTCGTAAAAAAGAGATCCACAAAAAGCTTATTGAAAAAGTAGAAATAATAATTGAATAACATGAAAGAACTCAGACAAACCTGGAGATGGTTTGGTCCCAATGACCCCGTTTCCCTCGATGATGTAAAACAAGCTGGAGCTGTTGGCATTGTAACGGCTTTACATCATGTACCCCATGGTGAAGTTTGGACTTACGAAGAGATCATGGAACGCAAGAACCTGATCGAATCAAACGGACTCACCTGGGATGTGGTGGAAAGCGTCACCATTCACGAAGAGATCAAAACGCGCACCGGTGATTATCAGGGATGGATTGAAAAATATAAGGAGAGCCTCCGAAATCTCGCCAAAGCGGGACTGCGCGTGATCACTTACAATTTCATGCCGGTAAACGATTGGACAAGAACCACCCTTGAATATATCATGCCTGATGGATCTAAAGCCTTGTACTTTAACTGGGTGGACCTGGCCGTATTCGACATTTATATCCTGCAAAGAAAAAATGCAGCCGATAGCTACCCCGCTGATGTTGTGGCAGAAGCTGCAAAAAGACATGCATCTTATTCTCAGGAAGACCTCGACAAACTTGCAGGCGTTGTGATGTTCGGTATCCCTGGAGAAAAGAAGATCACTGTGGAAAGCATGCGTGAAAAATTATC
>Ga0315901_10001028_pt1 | contig 40354 bp, 50 predicted proteins | sample LakEriMetagenome_10_FD_203761 | JGI IMG/M metagenome (GOLD analysis project Ga0315901, IMG submission 203761) | Freshwater fungal communities from buoy surface, Lake Erie, Ohio, United States - Buoy 2 MA116 | ecosystem: Environmental > Aquatic > Freshwater > Lake | place: USA: Lake Erie, Ohio...
GTCCTAACCGACCATTACCCTGTGGTGCTAAGGTGTGGTTTGAAACGACTAAGCAGGTAAACGTACACAAGACGTTAAAATAAATCGCTTGACAAGACTGAAGGGTCATAGTAACCTAAGTTAACTTTAGAATCGAAGAGGTTAATTATGAAGAAAACCTATGACCCTTTAAGTGGTAATCAAGCACTACAATTACTTTGGATTCTTGAGAAAGAACCTGAGTACAACTTAGAGTTAACTAAGGATGAGCTAAGTTATGTCAGACTCTGCTTAATGGAAGGATGGAATGACTTAACAAGTCCCTATAGAAAACTCTTGATATCGAGCGATAAACTTGAGATACTATCAAAGTTATCAAATCATCTGCCTATCTTCATCTGATAGGTTACAAACTTAATAACGGCAGGATAACATAAGGAGCCAAGCATTCATGATTAGAGAGGTACAACATGCCAGTATTAAAGAACACCCCAGTATTGTTTTCAAATGTAACCAACGTCGACGATTTTTCTCAAAAGTACCAAATCGTTGTTCAGCTAACTGAAGACCAAGCAGCAGACGCGGAAGCCGCAGGTATCAAAGTTAAGACCAGAGAGTATGATGGTAAGACTCAATTCCAAGCGACATTCAAGTCAAAGTTCCGACCACGTATTGTAGGTAAGGACGGTAAGACAGACTTAGATTTACATGGGTCTGAGATTGGCCGAGGTTCAACGGTAAGTGTCCAGTACAAGTTACGTGAATGGACAGCTCCGGGCAAGAAGCAAGGTACCTCGTGTGACCTTATCGCAGTTCAAGTGTTAGAGATGGTAGCTCAGGGTGCCATGGAGTTCGAAGCTGCTGGTGATGATAGCAGTGAGTTCGGTGATGAAGACTATTAAGTAACAGCAGGCTCCTAGGGAAACTTAGGAGCCTTTTCTTTTCTGGAGGATAACAAATGACAATACCATTAGAACCACTTAAAGACCACTTCGGTAAGGTGATTAACGTAGGTGACATAGTACTGGGAGCCAAAGCAGGTAACAAGTATGTAGATACTACCTATCACTTCGCTGTCGTAGTTAGTCGAACGAACAAATTAATTAGAGTTTCTCAGTTAGCCAATGCACACCCTCACGTTGATAAGTCTATGGTAGAAGCTTCCTTAATATCTAGGAACGGCAGACCTGCAGGTAAAGTTGTGCCTTACGCCGTGATTAATACAGGTGTAAACGTGGGTATGACTCAAGTTGAAATGGAAGCATTGATAAAGAAACCGCAGCCACAACCCGTAGATTCCTTCTCAATCTTCTAAGGAGAACACATGAAACTAGCAGTAGTTATTGGACGGTTCCAACCGTACCACCTAGGTCACCACGACCTGATTACCAAAGCATCAAAGGAAAACGATACAGTTCTCCTTATCATTGGTAGTACAAACGTATTACCTAATTACAAGAATCCGTTCACTAAAGAAGAACGCAAATGGCTAATCATCAAACACCTTGAAGCGAGTAACTTGACTAACGTAGTCATCCGCTTCCAAGCAGACAAGGACTATGATGATGACTGGGTTCAAGACATTAACGGTCATGTGTTGTCTATGGAAGAAGACCCAACTCAAGTCGTTATCTACTGTAACCCTAAGGACGAAGAGTATTACCGTGAGAACTTTGTGTATCCAGTGGAAACCGTAGACACTACAAATATCTCTGCTACTAGAGTTAGAGCGTTATGGTATGACGAAGGTGCTCAAGATATCCTTTCTATCTCAGAAGTAACAAGAACCTTCCTGAACAATCATGCGGATTATGAACGATTGACTCACGAATACGACACAACAGAGTTCAACAAAACACGTAAGACCAATGGCCATCCTTTTGGTAACCCAGTGGAGCCAGTGAGTTTCGCAGTGATTATCAAGGACGGAGGTATCCTTGTAGGTAGACGCATGAACCCCAGAGGCTACGGTCAACTAGGGTTGCCCGGAGGTTTCGTTAACGCAGACGAATCGACACTGGATGCTTCCATGCGGGAAACGCAGGAGGAGCTCGGAGTGGACTTACGGCAGCTTATCAAAGAAGGTAAGGCCGTATGTATGGCTCAATCAGTTGAAGAGAATCTGGACGATCTGGGGGCCCGTACAATCGGTATTAACTACTTGTTTGTCATTAGGCCAGACACTGAAGTAACACCAGTTAAAGGTGACGAGACCAGTGAGTTCCAATGGGTCTCAATAGGGGACGTGTGTGAAGACAGAACACTGTTGTTCTACAACCACAATCGAATCGTAAGACACCTGTTATCTAAAGTGGGGAGTTCAAAGAATGTTTGAAACTGAACTAAAGGATGCCACTGGTACCACAATAACAGAAGGAGCAGCAGCAACTATAGACGCTTATAGTGGGTCTATTTATGCAGTAAGTGTTTACGTTGTTGGAACCAAGGGTAAAGGTACTGTCCTGTTCCTTTCAGACGTAGACGCTATTGAGGAATACAAAAGAACACGAAACCTAGAAGGGTTGCCTGTTAACAGTAAGAAACACACACGTATTATCATGTGTAATTTAACCTAAGGAGAACCTAAATGATGCAAGGTCCATTAATGTCAACAGACAGCTACAAGTTATCTCACTTCGCCCAGTACCCAGACGGTACCCAACATATCTATAGTTACATTGAACCACGTAAAGGACATTACCCTGTGGTTGTCTTAGGCATCGAAGAGTTCTGCCAACAGTTAGCCAATGGTTTCACTGAGTGGGAAGTTGATGAGTTACGTGAGACCGCTAAGATGCACGGTGTCCCCTTCAACGAAGAAGGTTTCCAGTTGTTACTTAAGGCATACCCTGACGGTAACTTCCCACTGAAGGTCATGGGTGTTCCAGAGGGAACCGTTGTTGCTCCGGGTACCCCTGTAGCTTGTATTGTGAATACCGACCCTCGGTTCCCTTGGCTCACCTCATTCTTCGAGACACTGTTCCTGCGTACCGTATGGTACCCATCTACAGTAGCCTCTCGTAGTCGTTACATCAAACAACGTATCGCTGAGTTCATGCGGTACACTGGTTCAAACATGAGTACACTGGAGTACAAGTTGCATGACTTTGGTGCACGAGGTGTCTCTAGTACCGAGAGTGCAATGATGGGTGGCATGGGTCACTTAACTCAGTTCTCTGGAACAGACACGTTGGATGCCATCAGTTACGTTTATGATATCTATGGTGTCATGGCTGGCGTTAGTATCCCAGCAACAGAACACTCAACAGTTACCTCATGGGGACGTGATAACGAGAAAGCTATGTATGAACGAGTCATTCGTACTTATGGAGGCCGAGGTAAAATCTTTGCTTGCGTAAGTGATTCGTACAACATCTGGGAAGCCTTGAAGATGTGGAAAGAACTGGAACCGATTCTCCTTGAGGTCGGTGGTACACTGGTTATCCGTCCAGACTCAGGTGACCCAGTGATGACACCGGTTCAAGTCATTGAGGAACTTATTGAACTCTTTGGTTACACAGTGAACGACAAGGGTTACAAAGTATTACCTGACCATATCCGAGTAATCCAAGGTGATGGTGTTGACGAGGAATCAATTGTACGTATAATGCAGCGAATGGTTGACCGTAAGTTAAGCATCGACAACATCGCCTTTGGTATGGGTGGTGGTCTGTTACAGAGCTTAACACGGGATACCTTAGGCTGGGCTATGAAGTGCTCTGCTGCTTACGTTAACGGTGAGTGGCGTGATGTTTATAAGGACCCTATCGGTGGCGGTAAGACAAGCAAACGTGGCCTTGTGTATTCACAGGGACACATTGGTTACGACTCACCAGCGGTACCTTTCTACATTAAGGACGAAATAGTACCACCGGGCTGGGTCTTACATTTCTACAACGGTGTTACACCTGTTCGCTCTGAGTGGTTCGATATTAAGAATCGAGCTAGCTATGTGAACGAACCGGTACGCTACGAAGAGTAAAGGAGAAACATGGGCGGTCGTATCGTTAAGTACAGATTACCGTGCACCGCCCCTGATTCCTGTGGTTCATCAGATGCTATGTGCCAGTATGAAGACGGTGGTCGATATTGTCATGCGTGTCAGGGATGGGATAACTCAGGAAAACATGGGGGCAGTTCACACATTGAAGACAGACCAAACAGAAAAGGAGAACCAATGAGTTTCGATTTTGAGTTCTACCATAATGCGGAGTACAAGAGTATTCCCGACAGGCGTATCGACGAAGAAACCTGTCGTAAGTATGGAGTAAAAACAACAGCGAAGGGACATCACTTGTTCCCTGCGTATGACGAGAGTGGTACCCTCGTTGCCGTTAAGGAACGGTTCTACCCTGAGAAAATCTTTAAGATACATGGGGACATGAGTAAGGCTATGATGTTCGGTATGAAGGAGTTTCCTAAGACCGGATTGAATCTTACTGTTACCGAGGGCGAGTATGATGCTATGGCTGCATATCGTATGTCAGGTTCTAAATACCCTCACATCAGCGTGTTCAATGGAGCCTCAAGCGCTAAGAAGGAATTCAAGCGGTGCTTCAATCAACTCAAGGAGTTCGAAACAATTGTATTGAACTTTGATAGTGATGAGCCCGGAAAGAAAGCGGTAGAAGATGTAGGTCCTATGTTTCCCGGACGTATCAAGGTGTTACAACTGACCGAAGGTAAGGACGCTTGTGATTACCTTAAGGCCAACAAAGGTTCCAAGTATGTCGATGAATTCTTCAAGGCTAAGAAGTATACGTTAGGCGGTATCATTAATGGCGCTGATACATGGGAACGCTATAAAGAGAAGAAGGAAGTAGAAAGTATCCCTTTTGATCCTCAGTACACACAACTCAACCAGAAGACCTATGGTATTCGCTTTGGTGAAATTGTGTTAGTAACAGCAGGTACCGGCTCAGGTAAGACTCAGGTATTACGTGAGTGGAAGTACAACCTGTTGATGAAGACACAACTTAACATCCTTGACATCAGTCTTGAGGAAGACACAGGGGATACTGTTGGAGGTCTCATGGCTTTACATGCTAACAAACGTATCATGTTACCTGATGTAAATATCCCTGAAGAAGAAGAGAAGCGTATACATAGTGAGCTGTTCTCTAGTGGCCGTTTCTTTGCATTGGACCACGAAGGTTCCGTGGAAGATGATTCCCTGTTAGATAAGATTGAGTACGCTGCAACCGTAGACAACTGTCGCATTATCTTTCTAGACCACATCACTATCGCTGTGTCCGATTGTGCCGCAGGTAGTGAGAACGTTACTATGGATAAGTTCATGAACAGACTACTTAAGTTAGTCAAACGCTTGAACATCTGTGTAATCGTTGTGTCTCACTTACGTAAGGTAGGAGGTGGTGGTAAGTCATTTGAAGAAGGACGTATACCTACTGAAGATGACCTGAAGGGTTCCGGTTCACTTAAGCAGATTGCTATGACTACAATTGCGATTGCAAGGAACAAGTACGCTGCAAGTGAAAAGGAAAGAAACACAACCAGTTTCCACGTGCTCAAGTGTAGATTCTCAGGCCGTACAGGCCCTTGTGATTACGCTCACTTCCAAGACGACACTGGTCGCATGGTTGTTATTGACCCTGAGACTTTCTTTGAAGACAACCCAACCGAGTTTGACGATAAGGCTCTCGGGGATTACTAAGGAGGACCTATGTGGCCTGAGTTAGAAGGTAGACGTATCGCTATATTCGACACGGAAACCGATGGTCTTATCCATGAGATGACGCAGATGCACTATGCTTGTGTGGTTGACGCTGTGAATAGGGAAGAGTTTACTACAGCTAACTCAGAGCAATTGGTGGATCATCTAGAGCAGTACCAAGTTATAGCTGGGCACAACATTATCGGTTTCGATTTACCAATGTTAGAACAGAAGTACGGATGGAAACCGGGACCGGATGTAATCATCATAGATACGCTGTGGTTAAGTCGGATGTATCACCCAGACATTGACGGAGGTCACTCTTTAGGTTCATGGGGTGAACGTTTAGGTAACTCTAAGCAAGAATACTACCCTGTTATGGATCCTGATCAACCTGTGTATGATTCATCTTACACCCTTGACATGGCTATGAAGGACCCACGATGGGTAGGTTCCATTAGAACCCGTAGGATGACGCAGTACTGTGACCAAGACGTGGACGTTAACGTTGATGTGTTCTGGAAACTCATAGAGTTACTTAAGAACTTCAGTTGGCAGAGTATCCAATGTGAGATGATGACAGCTCGTTTGATTCAACGTCAGATGGACCATGGGTTTGTCTTTGATTTACAAGGAGCAGAGAGGTTTCATGCGGAACTAGTGGAGCGCCGTATTGAGTTAGAGGATGAGGTTCATCGTACTTTCATGCCGTTACCTGAGTTCATCAGGGAGGTTCAACCTAAGGTTAAGAAAGATGGAACGGTTTCTAGTGTTGGACTTAAGAGCTTAGAAGGATGGGAGTCTTTTATACCTGTCCCTGAGTACACAGATGAGTTCGGTAAGGAACGCTTGTATCACTCTGGTTCCTTCAGTCTAATTAGTTGGCCTGAGTTTTCCCTAGGTTCTAGACAACAGATAGCCGAGCGTTTACTAAGGACCGGTTACCAGTTGACCAAGAAGACAGAGAAAGGTAACTACATTATAGATGACGTAGTGCTACAGGAAGCAGCAGACGCTGGTGTGCCTGAAGCTAAACCATTGGCAGAGTACTTCCTTATTCAGAAAGTAGAAGCTATGGTTAAGAACTGGATAGGTGCTGCTGTGTTTCATAAGGACCAAGGTGTCTGGAGGATACATGGTTACGTGAATTCCATGGGTGCCAATACGAACCGTATGACCCATAGTAATCCCAATGTTGCTCAGGTTCCCGCTGCTGGCAGTCCTTATGGTAAACAGTGTCGTAGTCTATTTGGAGTACGTAAGGGCTACAAGTTAGTCGGTTGTGACGCCAGTGGTCTTGAACTTAGAACCTTGGCGCACTACATGGGTGACCCTGAGTACATTAAGACACTATTGACAGGTGACATTCACACAGCTAACCAACTGGCCGCTGGTTTACCTACGAGGAGCTCCAGTAAGACATTTATCTACGCTTTCCTTTAATTAAATAGAGGCTTCAAAGGGTAACCTTTGTCGAATAATCCCGTGAATTCAGGGGAAGTCCTATTAGGATAATCCTGAGCGAAGCTGGCGGTTAAGGTGTTTAATGTGTTAATATCCTATACGTTATAGACCATATAGGAGACAGTTGATGCCTAAATACAAAACCGTTAAACGAAACGAACAAGGTAAACTCATATACACTTATGATCGAGAAACTAATAATAAATACCGAAGAGGTTCATGTATCTCACATAAGTTAGCAGGTTCTAAAAGACATGCTAAAGCTAAAAAGTTGGAACACACGATAGACCTTACATATTTACGTAATCTATGGAACATACAGAAAGGACTTTGTAAGTACTCCGGGCTACCTTTAGGTAACATAGGGGATGGGTTCTACAGTCCTTCGATAGACCGTATAGATAGTTCAAAAGGCTATATAGAAGGTAATGTACAGTGGGTATGTTGGGGTATTAATGATATGAAATCCAACTTAAACGAATCCGAGTTTATTCGTCTATGTTCATTAGTAGCAGAACGTGCAACGACTATCTCGAAAGAGAGTACACCTGAAGCTATTGCAGGTGGAAGCGCGGGACATCCTTAGGGATGATGATATAGTCTACTCTGTAGGGTAACTTACAGCAGTTCATAAGAGAACGGGGAGAGGTGTAGCGTCCTCTCTCGAATACATAGGTATGGTGCTGGCGACGCCAAGATAGGTTCAATCGTTGGAGGAGGCGCGAAAGATGGTAAGAGGCTTAAGGAAGCTTTCCTTGAGAAAACTCCAGCCCTTAAGAGACTTAGGGAAGGTGTCATTAAAGCTGCTCAAAGCCGTGGGTGGTTACGCGGGTTTGACGGTCGTATACTGCGTGTTCGTAGTCCTCATAGCGCTCTTAATACTCTGCTGCAAGGAATGGGTGCTATTGTAATGAAGTATTGGTTGATTGAGGTAGCTCGTGTCGCAGACGCAGAAGGTCTCGATTGGAACCCATCAGCTAATATTCACGATGAAGGGCAATTCGAAGTATTGGAAGCACATGTAGATAGATTCAAAGAGATCTGTGTACAGGCTTTCCTTACAATATCAGAACAGCTTGGTTCCAAGTGTTTACTTGAGGGCGAGGCGAAACATGGGGACACGTGGTATGACACGCACTAAGTTAAGTTCTTTTGAGTACTTTGGGTTAGACGACGATGATAACCATATAGACTACATTAGTTCACTACACGTAGCTTCAGACGAAGATGGTTATTACATTGTTTTAGAGGATAAGGAATATCATCAAGGAAGAGACGGTGTAGGCATTCAACATCATACTGTTCTTGAGACAGAAAACTTGGACGACTTAAGAGCTCTCAGGGATAAGTTAACTGCATTCATAAGAAAACATAGGAGTTCTAAATGATCAAAGCAAAACCGTGGAAAGGTAACGCCCTCAAGGGTATCTGGACTGTCACCCGTAAACTAGATGGAGCACGGATGCTCAGGGATGCTGATGGTAACCCTGTCTCTCGCTCAGGGAAACCTCTGTATAACTTAGGACATATACATGCAAAAATCACAGACGCAGAAATCTTCCACACCGACTGGGAAACTAGCATGGGCTTGGTACGGTCATCTGTCAATGGTACGCCGGTACCCGAATCGTGCGTTTATTCTTTGGATCCGTTGGATGATCGCTTATATCTTACTTCGATTGCAGATCCTACTGTCTACATCATCAACGAAATGCTCAAGAAACAGTTAGCTAAAGGTGACGAGGGTTTAATACTTAGACAAGGAGATACATGGCTTAAGGTTAAACCTAAGGATTCCGCTGATGTCTTTGTTACCGGATTCCAAGAAGGAACAGGGAAACACGAAGGACGCATGGGAGCCTTACTTACTAACCGAGGTAAGGTAGGTACAGGCTTCTCTGATAAGGATCGTGAATACTGGCAGATGATGTATGACCTTCATGGTATCGAGGGTTTACGTAAGATTCTCATTGAAGTAGAATACATGGAGTTAACCGATGGCGGTAAGTTCCGTCACCCTAGGTTCCTTCGTATCCGTGATGATAAAACAGAGGAGACACCCATTGAAGATATGTAGTAAATGTGGAGTTGAAAAACCCCTTGACAGCTTCCGTCTAAGGAAGGATACTGGTAAACACCGGAGTGACTGCAGGCACTGTGAGAATCGTTTGAAACGTGGTAAGGGTCCAATTGTACCTGAGGTACACGTGTGTCCTGTGTCGAATCCTCCGATGCCCATAGAACCTAGGAACCATAAGACAGCTAAGGAAGAGGCAATGAAACGTATGTTGTCTGCTGCTAAACAAAGAGCTAAGGAAAAGAACCTGATGTTTGATATTCATTATGAAGACATTCAGATTCCAAACTTATGTCCTGTGTTACGTATCCCATTGATACCTTCGTTAGACGGTAACTCAGACAACAGTCCATCATTGGACCGTAAGATTCCATACCTAGGGTATACCAAGGGTAACGTACAAGTAATCTCAATGAGAGCTAACAGAATCAAATCAGACGCAACCAGTAGTGAACTAATGGCCATCTGTCATTACGTTCGTAGAATTGAAGAGGAGAACATTTAATGGCTAAGAAACCAAGTGATGCATATGTCAAGGTGTTTCAATCGGCACCACAGTTAAATCCGGGCAACTCAGGTAAAGGACCTAATGGTTCATACAAGCGTTCATACAATAAAACAGAACGAGCTAAAGGAGACAAGTAATGGAACAAGTGAATCAAGTGGAAGACCAACTGGTTGAACAAATGGCAGGCCCAATGATTAAAGCGTTCGCTGCTCAGAAGAAAGCTAAGAAGCGATTCTTAAGTCAGAACCGAGATGCATGGAATCGTATGAACCGTCCTCATAAGCAGGCGCTCATCGAGGAAGGTGGTACTAAGGTCATGTCTTTAATCGCAAGGTTCAAACCATAGTATGCGCCTAGTTCTTATTGACGGCGACCTTATCGTTTATGAAGCAGCCTTCTGTGTTGCTGCTAAGGAAAAGGATGGGGTCTACCTTAATTGGTACCAAGTCAGTAAGATAGTCAACACAATTGTCCGAGGAATCCTTATGGGTTCCAAGGCAACTCATCATTTAGGCTTTCTTACGGAAGGCCATAGTAACTTCAGAATTAAGGTAGCTACAACGTTACCTTACAAAGGACAACGAAAGACCAACACTGAGAAACCAAAGTTTTACGATGAGATTCGTGACTACTTACAGAATCATTTTGGCTTTCAAACGATGCGAGGTGTGGAGGCTGACGATGCTTTAGTTATCGCCAGTGAACACTTTAAAGGTGACCCTAAGGTTACAACGATAATTGCTACTAAGGATAAGGACCTCTGGCAGTATCCCGGTCACCATTACAATATGAACACCAAGAAGTTAATACAAATCAGTGAAGGAGAAGCCCACAGAAACCTATGGAGACAAGTGATCCTAGGTGACATGGGTACAGACAACATACCGGGATTATCCCATGCGTTAAAATGGGAACTCGTGTTTAAGGACGACGAGACACGTAAGAAGTACAAAGGTATCCCTTGTCAGCAATTCGGTGACGTTACTGCCGATGCAATCCTAGACGCTACACCTCCGGATAAGTATGCTGAAGTTATCTTCGAGCTTTACTTGGATGCTTATGGTACTGATGAAGATGACCTGTTTGGTGAGCAGAGGTTCTACGAAACGTTCACTTTAGTATGGATGTTACGTAAGGCTCCTAAGGACCTTAAGATACATTTCAATCCTATTAAAGTTAAACAAGCAGACTTGGAAGCTAACGATGAGTTCGATGGTTTCCGTCCAGCATTAGAATTTTAAGGAGTTATACATGAGAAACAAGCGTGAAGTAAAAGCTAAGACAATTGGGTTACTGATGGCTCTGATGCAATCCTTTGTATCTGAAGACCAAGCGGATTCCATTACTAAGGAAGGTACCTTGGCTCAGTTAGGTCGTCGTACATATTACAAAGACCAAACCACAGGAACCATCCGTTTAGGTCTGTGCTACAAGCAGGTAAGAAAGGAAGTAAAACGTAACCCTAATGTAACTGTAGCTGACATTAGAGCGAAGAATAAACTTGGGTAAGGTTGTCCTTGAGATACGCTTAAATCAAAAGCCTTTCTCTGCTAACAAGATGCATTATGCTAAGTTTAAGAAGGATACCAAGGAGTACAGGGAGTTCAAAGAGGACATCATGGATCTCCTTGGTAGACAGAAGTATGACTTCAAGGAAACTGATAAGTTTAAGCTTAGCCTTGTAGTAGGTTACTCTAACTCCCTGAGTGACTTAGATAACGCATTTAAACCTCTATTGGACTCCATGCAGTTGGCCATGGGGTTCGATGACAAGCAGGTATTCGAGATAGAAGCGCTCAAGGATAAAACAAAGAAAGGTGAAGAATACATTATGGTCCGACTTGAGACCATTACAGATAACCAATGGAAACGTAGGATCAAAGCTTTGTTCCAAGTGTTTCATAAGGAGGGATAGATGGCTACATTGTTATACGCTAGTGATATGAGTAAAGCAGAAGTAGAAGGTGTACCGGGTTCCACTAAGTTTGATGGTGATAAACCTATGATGCAGTTGTTCCCCTTAGCGGTAGCCGAGAGTATCTCTAAGGTTCTCACATTCGGTGCTAAGAAGTACGCTGCTCATGGTTGGAAGAAATTACCTGATGCGGTACAGCGATATCAAGGGGCATTACTACGTCACCTAGCGGCACTCCAGAACGGTGAGGAGTTCGATTCAGATAGTGGTCTACCTCACATCTATCACATCGGTTGTAACATTACGTTCCTTGTTGCGTTTTACGATAAGGACCCAGAGGCTTTCATGAAGGAGATTTCAGTATGAACCTACAAGCATTAGTTGATCAGTTCAACACAACGTACAAAGTACCAACCAGTGAAACCCCTGTTCTCCCTGATGATGCATCTATGGACCGTATCTACAGCCTTATTCATGAGGAACTCATGGAACTCTGTGATGCCATGGATAACAAGGACCTAGTAGGTATGGCAGATGCTTTGGCCGATATCCTCTATGTAACAGCACAACAAGCCCGAGTTATTGGACTGCCTGTTGATGCTCTGTTGGCCGAGGTTCAACGGAGTAACATGAGTAAACTGGGTTCAGACGGTGAGCCAATCTTTAGAGAGGATGGTAAGGTTCTCAAAGGCCCTAACTATAGTCCACCGGATATCAAGGGTGTACTGGAGGGTAGCGTTAATGTCTAACATGAAAGTTGAATACATTGATCATATGGGTACAGATGCTTCTGTTGTTCATGCAGCTAGGGTTTCCTTCGCTAACGAGGGGGACTTAGGTAGGACTCCGGAACAGAATGAGAAGCTTATTCGTTACTTAGCTAATCATAATCATTGGACTCCATTTGCTCATACCGCGATCACGTTACGAATGACAGCCCCAATCCCTATTAGGACGCAATGTTTTAAACATAAATTCGGTCTAGTGGAGAACGAAGAGTCTAGACGTTACGTGAGTTACACCCCTGAATACTTCGTACCTGAGTTCCGTATCAAGGTAGCTAATAAGAAACAAGGGTCTGGTTCTGAGTTCGAAGGTGAGGACCAAGTTGAGTTACAAGGGTTATACTTGGATTCCGTTAAAGCATCCATAGCAACCTATGAAGGTCTACTGGAACGTGGGGTAGCTGAGGAACAAGCTCGCTTTGTGCTACCTCAGGGTGTCATGGTTAATTGGTATTGGACTGGCTCATTGGCTGCATTTGCTCGTTTCTATAAACAGAGAACTGATGACCATGCACAACTTGAGATTCAACAGTTAGCACGGGAAGTCGGCTCTATTATGGCGAAGTTGTTCCCTGTATCTTGGGCAGCTTTAACGGAATAATAAAGGAGTACCTATGAAAAGAAGCAGAGCTAATAAGCGTCATCAACAAAGAGATAACCGTAATAGTAGCGTGGAGGTCGCCTTAGTGCCTAAGGAAACCATTGCAAAAGCAAGACCTACGATTACCATTGAACCTCTCAATGAGAAACAAAGGGATTGCTTAGTCGATCTCATGGCCTCACCCTGCGTTATCCTTATGGGTCCCGCAGGTACAGGTAAGACGTATTTAGCTGCTTCTGTAGCTGCCAAGGATTTATCTGAGAGACGTATCGAACGAATAATCATTAGTCGTGCGAATGTTCCCACAGGTAAATCCCTTGGGGCTTTCCCCGGAACAGTAGAAGAAAAGATGGAGCCTTGGTTACTTCCGATTACGGATGTGTTACGTATGCACCTAGGTAACGGTTTCTATGAGTACCTAGTGAAAGTCGGTAAGATTGTGGTGCAGCCTATTGAAACAGTTCGTGGGCGTTCCTTTGATGACTCTATAGTTCTCATGGATGAATCACAACAGTTAACCGTAGATGAACTGAAGGCAATCACTACACGTATTGGTGAGAACAGCAAACTGTATCTAATGGGCGATAGAAACCAAAGGGACGTTAGAACCGATGGTCTAGGCTGGCTCGTAGGACTTGCTAAGAAGTACAAGTTGCCATTAGGTTTACATGAGTTCGACAGTGACGACATTGTCCGTAGTTCTCTGTGTAAGGCGTTCGTCAAAGCATTTGAGATGGAGGGATACGAATGACAACTATAGCTTACGATGGGAAGAAGGTAGTCAGTGATTCATTGAGCTGCATAGGTGACATGAAGTATGAGCAGGACTGTCAGAAACTCTTTAAGGACGTAGGTCCCTTTGCGGTCTTAGGTATCGCTGGTTCCTATCAGGACTCCATGGATGTTATTCAAACCATTCAGGACTACAACAAGATAGACCACATTAGATCCCTTGACTTCAAGGAACTCGATTGGAAGTGTGTGATGCTTGGAGTTACTCATGATGGCCAAGTGTGGCACTACTCAGGTAACCGTAGCTTTGAACTAAGACCAGACTTACCGTATGCCATTGGTTCCGGAGGTGATTATGCCATGGGAGCTATGGCCGTAGGAGCTACTGCTGAAGAAGCGGTACTTGCTGCTGCTAGGTATGACCTGAATACCAACGAGGTTTTACAAGTAGCAACCTTGGTAACCGAGGGTGATACCGAGGAACCACAAGAAGACACATTACATTAATTAAACAAGGGAGCCCTCTGTAAAGACGGTTCCCTTTCTTTTCCCTAGGAGAAACACATGGAACCATTAGTAGAATACACAATCTATGGAACACAAGGCTGCTATGAATGTCAGCAAGCAAAGAAACTGTTGGATGCCAAGGGTATCCCATATAGCTACATGGATGCGCCTAGTTCGCTTTTCTTTCAACGCGAGTTCGTAGACAAGGGTATCCGTAAGGTACCTCAGATTTTCATCTCAGAGACCTCTGGAGAGCGCTATGTAGGGGGTTACCCTGAGTTAATCAAGGAGGTAATGTAATGCCATTATTAACACCCACTGAAGGTTACGTTGTACAGTATCCATGGGCACTTAAGGCCGCAGAGTCTCAACAGGATATCTTATGGACTCCTAAAGAAATCGATGTGTCTAAGGATGTTCAGGACATCAAAGTAAACATGACACCTAGTGAATCCTTTGCAGTAACCTACATGTTACGACTGTTCACCTTGTACGAGAAGTTAGCAGGGACAAGCTATTGGGGTCGTCGTATCATGGACCTGTATAAGAAGCCTGCTTGTATTGAACGAATGGCAATGACCTTTGCGTTTACTGAGGAAGCGGTTCACGCCCCTTTCTACAACAACCTGAACGCAGCTCTCAATCTGGATACCGAGGAATTCTATCAGTCCTACAAAGAAGATACTGTACTTAGTGCCCGTATGTCGTTCATTGGTTCAATGATTGCACATGAGGACCCTGTGGTTTCCCATGCAGTCTTCAGTATGGTCGAAGGTAGCATACTCTACAGTAGCTTTGCTTTCTTTTTACATTTCCAGAGTGCCGGTAAGAATAAACTGAAGAACGTTTGTAGCGGTATCAAGTTCTCCGTACGAGATGAGAACCTACACAGTGAAGCAGGAGCGGCTCTTACTAAGACTTACCTTCAGGAGTACCAAGGAGGTAACTATACGTACTTACAAGAGGTGGCTATTAAGCAAGCCGCTAGGGAAATAGTCACACACGAGGACGCCATACTGGAACGAGCGATTCCTGATGACGATATCGAAGGTATCTCAGTTCAGGCTCTCAAAACATTTGTAAGACATCGGGTTAACCTATGTCTACAACAAGTAGGACTTGAACCGATGTTCGACGAGAGTAACAACGTAATCAAGGACTGGTTCTACGATGGTATCAATAGTGTTCAGTTGCATGATTTCTTTGTAGGCGTAGGTAACGAATACAACAGAAACTGGAGTGAGAAGAAATTTGTATGGAAGGGGAAACGATGAGACTAAAGATTCTATGGGCTGTAATTAGAACCCTATGGAATGGTTACGGTGTATCCACTTCAGTAGGTAAGGTAGACTGTAGCTTTAGTATAATCAATAAAGATAAGACCTACGTACACGTTAGATACAAAGAAGGAAATTTATATGAGTGAAACAATCTACAGTAAACTAAGTAAAGAACGAAAGGAACTTCAGGCCCAAGGTCACTTACCTGATTGGTTCACAACGCCCTCGTGGCAGTTGTTCCGAGCGAAATACTTACATAACGCAACAGGTCTACGGGATACATATGAACGTATCGCTAGGACACTAAGTAAACACATGCCAGACCCTCACGTATGGGAAACCAAGTTCTTCAATCTAATGTGGAAAGGATGGTTAGCCCCTAGTACCCCTGTGGCTTCTAACACAGGCACAAACAAAGGTTTACCAGTCTCGTGTAGTGGTCAGTACGTAGGAGATTCAATTGATTCCTTCTATGGTAACCGTAGAGAAACTGCGATTCTAACTAAGAATGGCTTTGGTACGTCTGCTTACATGGGGGACATCAGGTCCCGTGGTACTCCTATCTCTGCTGGAGGTACAGCTTCAGGTGTCGTACCAGTGTTCTCTGGATTCGTGCAGGATATGCGTGATGTGGCCCAAGGTACTTCAAGACGCGGAGCTTGGGCAGGTTACATTGAAATTACCCATGGAGACTTCTTTGAGTTAGCAGACAAACTCTTACATGAAGGTGATGACTTAAACGTTGGTTGGATTATTACCGATGAGTTCGTTGAGGCCCTTGATCGTGGCGATTTAAACGCTCTGGATCGCTTCCAGAGAGCTCTTAAGGTTAAGGCTATCACTGGTAAGGGTTACTTCTATTTCGTCGACAAAATCAATCGTGCGAATCCTCAGAGCTATAAGATACATGGGCTCTCATGTAAAGCTAGTAATCTGTGTACTGAGATCATGCTACATAGTGATGAAGACGAAACGTATACTTGCGTCCTTAGTTCCATGAACCTAACTAAATGGAGAGAGTGGAAGGATACCGATGCAGTCTTTGATGCAATTGTTTTCCTTGACTGTGTGGCCAGTGAGTTCATTGGTTTAGCTAGGGATATTCCGGGCCTTGAAAAAGCAGTACGTGGTACAGTACGTGGGCGTCCTCTTGGTCTTGGGACCTTGGGTTTCCACACGTTACTCCAGATGGAAGGTGCTCCTATGGATTCAGTAGATGCCATGTTACTCAATGAAGAAATCTTTAGCCACATGCGTAAGGAGGCAGAACGTGCAACAACTTTCCTTGCCAAAATACTTGGGGAACCTGAGTACTGTAAAGGCCTTGGACGCCGTAATACTCACTTACTTGCAGTCGCTCCCAACACATCAAGCGCGTTGCTTTGCGGTGGTGTTTCTCAGGGCATCGAACCAGTGGTCGCTAATGTGTTCAACCAGCCTTCAGCCGCAGGAGAAATCTATCGCGTTAACCCTGTATTCCTTGAGCTTGCGAAGAAAAGAGTTGGGTGGTCAGAGGAACTCGTTAAATCGATTATTGATAACAACGGGTCTGTGCAACACTTGGAGTGGCTCAGTGCCCATGAGAAAAGAGTATTCCTCACGGCGTACGAGATCGACCAACGAGTGCTTATCAGACTCGCAGGACAACGAGCACAATGGATAGACCAATGGCAAAGTCTGAACCTGTTCTTTGATGCAGATGAATCAGAGGAGTTTATTGCTGAGGTTCACGAAGAAGCCTTTAGGGACGAACGTATTAAGGCGCTGTACTACATGAGATCCAAAGCAGGTGTTAAAGGTAGTACAGGTGAATGTAAGGCTTGCGAGGGGTGATCATATGAAAACATTTGAACTAAAGAGAACCTACAGTACAGACAGAACCACAGGGACCCTAACCGGTCCCAATGGTTACACAGGTACAACCTTGGAACGCCCATGGAAGGATAATAAGGTTAGCATATCCTGCATACCAGAGGGTACCTATGAAGTACGCAGGGACCGTGTAGGACGCTTTACTTGGTTCTCCATACAGAACGTACCGGGTCGTAGTAACATTGAGTTCCACCTAGGTACCCTACCGACACACAGTGAAGGGTGCATACTAATGCCTCTATTGGACCTTCAGGACCTTCTACTGGAAACACAAGGTCAACCGTTTACATTAGTAATCAAGAAAGCTTGACTTTTGTCTGAAAATATGATATAAAGTATACTACTGTATCAGTTGTTACATAGGGAGTTATTATGAAACTTATTGTTATTTCATCATCTACTACAGGTGACTTAATGAACAAAGCAGAAGCCTACAACATAAGTCAAGTAGGTTCCTTAACTGTTAGTAATGGTCACTACTTTGTAGCTTTTCTAGGGGAACCTAAGGTCCAAGAGGATACTATAGGTCAACCTAAAGTTACCAAAGAACCTAAGGTTACTAAGAAAGCTTCTCCATCTGCTTAAAACAATAAAGCCCCAAGGAACCATTAGGAACCAAGGGGCTTTCTTTTTTACCTAGGTGTACTTAAGTACAACTTAGGGACTCTCTCTACCTTCCAGTATAGCTAATCTCTTAGCCAGTAACTGAATCACTTCCTGCATTTCCCTAGCCGACCTGATATGAAGACCATACCCCTCCGCTGGATACAGCACAACATCAGGTATCGGAGTATATCCCCCTAACACTTCATGATCGTACATTACCAGAGACGAAGGTAAACTATATAAGTCTATACGTTTAGCCTTCAGTAACGTAGGATTCCTTACGTCCACAGTTGAACTGAGGAACACAGGAGTCACTAGTTTGTCCTTCAGTAACGTAGGTGTTCTTACGTTAACCGTGGAACCTATGAACGAAGGTATCAATGTTAAAGAAGTTCCCTTGACTACAGAAGGGGTCCTTACGTTAACCGTGGAACCTATAGTGGTTAAAGATACACTTTTGTCTTTAGTTACCGTTGGACTGTAGGTTATCAGGGTTGAACTTAGGGTACTTAGGGACACTAGTTTGTCTTTAGTTACCGTTGGTCCATAGAGGGCGGAAGTTGGACTTATGGTACTTAGGTTTACCGTAAAGGGACCACCAGATATCACAGGCTCAATAAACCGCCACTCAGAGTTATCAGCAGGCCAAGTTCCTGCTTGAGTGCCGTGCTGTCCACCAGCAGTATCTAACAGTTGATTGCCTGAACCGCCTGATGCTTTTGCATCATAATAACGTGTTGCAGACGCGCCGCCGTTGGTGCTGATGGCTACGTAATAAATTCCACCTTTAAACGCGCCTGTCGATTCTGTAGCCCACCGGAATAGTTGGTCTACTGTAAATGTGCTGTAAGCGGTAAACGGGGCGAAGTCTACCCCGTTCATGCTTGCTATATATTGGTTCGTGCCGGATTTTCGCAGCTTTACTGTAAAAACCTCACCGATTGCTGGCTGTGTATATCCGGCTGTAATTGCAGTATTACTACTACCTATTGATATTGACAGCTTTGTAGGCTCTACACCAATTAACGCACTATAACCGCTGCTGACACCGACAATACGGTAAATGCCTGACTCGTTACCCGAGCTTGCAACAGCTTTCATCTCGATGTAATCGCCGGTATTGTTACCAATCGTCACTGACGGAATATTGATTACAGAATTTCCGCCTGTGGCATTGTTTAAATACCAATCCCCGCTGGCTTGGCCGTAGCCTATCCATTCGCTATCGTCGGTGGGGAAGTTAACTAGAGTGCCGTTATTCGCGCTATTTATCGTGTCAACGAGTGCATTACCTGACCCACTTGGAATGTAATTGCGGACAGTCGAACCCTCCGCTTTGAACTGTAGAGAATACAAATCAATGTTAGGGTAGCCCAACGAGGCGTTATTACCAACTCGTGTAAATCCTCTATCACCGACACCGCTGATTGTGTTTAATACACCGGTGGCAGCAACACTGCCGCGCACCACACCGTCGACACGCAAAGTTAGGTTCGCGCCGTCATATAGCAGGTCTAGCAAAACGCGCTGGTTAAATGTAAATACACCAGCGGATGTTTCGAACACCCTTCGAACGCCACCTATAACGCAAGACACCTCAATAGCGCGGTTGCTCCGCGTAAATATGTGGTTTCTTGCCGTCCCGCCAGAGGAGTTATTATTCGACAACAAAGAGTTGTAACTAAGTGGTGCAGCTTTGATTGTCAGGTCAAAGTTGATTTCAAATGTACTAGCACCCGCCAATACGTCTGGGAAAGTAACTTCATCATTAACGCCATCGAAACTTAACGCCCAATTAGTTCCAACCTGCACAACACTCACAACATCCAGCAAATCAATGCTGTTACTAGCCCGAATCGTAAACTGACTCGCGGCATTAGCTGCAACAGTCCCGCTGATGATGCTGCCAGAGAGCGTTAGACCCGCAGGTAGTGAACCTGACTGGATTGCGTAGCTAGTTGCGCCAGTGAAGTAGTTGTTTATGTCGATTGATACGGGCGTACCTGATGGAATGTTGAGCGGGTAAAGGCTTCTGGTGTTGGTGATGGAGTTGTAGAAAACCCACCAAGCATCGGCGGTGCCTTGCGTCCCTTGTAGTGTTATTTGATTACCGTTTGCACCAGTCCACGTTGTACCCGTGGATGGCGCGTTCAATCCGCTCCAAGTTTCGCCATACGTCCCACCAGTGAGTTTTGCGCCGTAAAAGTTGACCGCCCTCACAACGGGCGTGTTTTGGTTTCTGCCTAGCGCATTGTAAGGAATCGTGTTGGCTGTGCTGTACGTTGCAACAGCAGCACCGTAAGTTGACTCTGACGCAAGTTTTAAATACACGCGAAGGGTATTTGTACCCTCCCTTGTCACTTTTGCCGTATACCTGTTACCAACAACAACAAGTCCTGCTGCGGACGCTACCCACGCACGCAGCCCGATAGCACCGTTTGTAAAAATATCAAAGGCACCACTAACAGCACCCGTGTTACCGACGAGAGTTATTTGTGATGCAAGCGATGTTACAGAGAAATCAACCTCAACTTCCCAAGATGTTGTCGTGCTGCCGCCTGTCCACAAGGGAAAGGAGAGGCTACCTGCAGCGTCAAAGCTGGTTGCGTTAAACGCACAATAAAACGACATATCAAGCCACCATCACTTGACCGTCCAGCAAATACTCACAGCGCCAGCGCAGCTTGCGTGGTACGCCATAGAACGGAAGCTGTGCTCGATACTGCACCGGAGCTAATAAGCCATGTAATGCTGTGGCGTGATACCACTCACCGTCAACGCCTTGCCATTGCACGACAATATGCGTTGTTTCAGGCGGTCTGGTGTTCAACTGAAGTTGAAAAGATTGACCTGAGGTTTCTTCGATTTCATGCCAAGTACCATCAAGTTTCTCAGGTTCAATCACAGCTAATACATCCCTGAGTTCAACATTAGGATACTTAGGCACCTGCTTAGTAGCGATACCATAGAACCACAGTCTCTCATTGACGTCTACAAGACCTGCCTCCACACCTGCATCTAACATAGAGGCCACCACAGGGTCCGCTAAGTTAAAACCAAATTCAGCAATGCTCATACTATTGAACGCACGTACCAAAGCGGATTTAAGCGGACTATCAGGGGCTTGAGATAGTCTATAATCTAAACCACTACACAGGACAGTCACTACGTCCCTAAGGTCCTTACCCTCAATGGGACCTACAACGTCAATTGTTTCGGCCTTGAGTTCCTCTAATATTTGACTAACTGGTAACCCACGTTTAGCTTCAATTGCTTCTGATAATCCGCTCATTTATGTATCCCCTAATCTTGATGTGTTAAACGCTTTAGTTCCTTAGTTTTCTCTAAGTAAACCTCAGCTCTCTCTTTAAGTTCCAGTTGTTTTTCCTTTAGATAAATTCTTTCTATACCCAAAGTTTCCACCTTACTTAACGTACGATGTCTCAACCACTTGAACCACATAACCTTTAGCATGTTAATCATAATGTGAACCACCCTGAAGCGTTTACGTTAACGTTAATATTGGTACCATCAGGAGTCACAGGTAACCCTGAAGCGGTATCAATATGAGCAATCAGTCTACTTGTACCAGCGGTCCCTGTGTTCTTATAGAGCACAATGAAGTTAGTGGCAGCACCAGCGGCTACTGAGGGATACACAAAGTCAGCAGAATCAAACACACCGTCAGTGATCGTTGGAGACGTAAGTTGACTTGAGGTCGCTACGATGTCCGTAATAGACGACAGGAACTCATGTGATGCGTTATACGCTGTTCTAGTTAAACATGCACGGATATCATCAGTATCCATGTCAATAAGGGCCCCTAAGAACGCTTGCTTAGCCTTAGGGTATAATTGGTTAGCCATTCTTGCTATCTCCTTTATCTCTGTTACCAAACGGATTGAACGCTCTAAAGAGTCGCATCAAGCCAAAGACACTAACGAACATGCCTACGATTATGAACTCAAGCCACCAAGGTGCACTAGAGTAACCCATGGCTTCCCAGCCTTTCTTAAGTTCCTCTGGAAAGAAGAAGTGCGCTGTAACTAGAAGCACAACACAACAGGTAAGAAGTTCATCAGCTAAGGTGAACCTCTTCTCCATTTGAGCCTGCTTATCATAGTCAGCGTCAGCTAAGTCACCAGCCTTGAGCCTCTCAGCTTCAGCGGTATACTTAGCAACCTCAAGGGCAACCTTGGCTTTAGTTATCTCAAGGTTACCCTCCTCTCTAAGGTACTTACGTGATTCCCTACCTTCAACCCAAGAAGTCAATGGACGACTTAGGATGTCAACGATAGTACTCCACATACCTACTCCTTTTGTTTTGTCTTCTCAAATGATACTAGCTCATCGATCTTAGTAACCAAGCGGTCCACAGCTTTCATTAAGTTCTCCAAATGAATACTATGAGCCGCACTCTGGTTCTCAAGATTCCTAAGTCTATCTTCATGATCTTTCATAAAGCCCTCGATACTAAGTACCTGTTGGTGCACAGGGTTAATAAAAGCTTTCAACAGAAGACTACCTAGTGCACCTGTTACCGTAAAGGTGACACCAGCAACTGCCGCAATTGTTGACCAGTCCATTTAATTCTCCTCATATTTAGTAGGCTTCTCGTCTACACGATAGGCTTCTTCTGCAGCTTCTAACATAGTATCCTTAACTTGGTTATCTGCTGTTTTCATGGATTTGATCATATCTACAACACGTTCCTTCGTGTATCCCGCTGAACGTAACTCGGAGAACTTGAGTACCTGTTTGGTAAACGCAGCCTCATTAGCGTCCATGTCATCCGTGATAGGACCTGCTAGACCATACTCATAGGTCTCTGGTTCAGCCATAGACTCTAACCAAGACATAGCTTCATCAGAGGCTTCCATTTGTGACTCAGGTCTCTGAAGGGTCTTAGGGATTTCCTTTGGCTTATCCTGTTCTCCTTCCTCGTAGAAAGGACTCTTTCCTTCTTTAATACGACCCATAGCGTGATCCACAGCCTTATTCTGTATCTCAGGCGTTATCTCCTGTGTCTCCTGAAGATGCTTTATTTCACTCTTAGACAACGTTGGAACTATGGCAGGCATTAATACTTCCTTACCATCCAACTCAACCGAGAAAGATAGTTCAGTCATAACGTCTCCGTTTGTTGTCTTAAGTTCACCTAGGAACCCTTTACCTTTTGGAGTACCATCTGGACGGTTACCGTAAGAAGCTTGTTCCGCAGCTAAATCTTCAGCTTCCACTTCCTTGTATTCAGGGGAGTTATGTAAAGCTTCTCTACGTTCCTCATCAGTTAACGTAGGGTCTGAGTACGTTATCATAGCTTCCAAAGCACCTAATCGAGCCCCGTTAGCAGCATGGAACATAAGAGACAAACCACGTAATCTCTCTGCAGGAGATGCGTCCTTCATAGACTTATCAAACTGCATAACACGCTCGTACACTCCCTTATCTCTCAAGGCAGCTACAATCAATTCTGTTGCGGCCTTCTGTTCTGTTTTCTTAAGAGCTCTGTATTCACCTTTGGCTATATTAACAACACTAGACACGGCAGCGAATTGATAGCTAGTTATCCCTTTGTTAGCGGATCTGAAGTCGGAGAATACACTAGGTATCCAACCTAAAACCCTGTCCACCACTGTGTTATGTTCAACAACATCCGCCGATTTACCTTTACCTACAGTCGCGTTGAGTCTACTTAAAACACCTTGGGCTCCCTTTAATGTTTTAAGTTGTAATATAGCGTCAGCTCCTCCCGGAAGGCGCTCAAGTCCTTTCTCATATTTACGCAATGCCGCGTCAATAGAAGCTACACTTAATCCATCATCAGACATTTTCAACGCGTCCTCCATCACAATCTTAATCATATGAGGAGCAGCTTTACCCAAGTCACCGTTGATTATAAGATCGGCTTGTACTTCATCTAACTTATCAATATTACTTACCAGATTAAGGACAGCCCCCGTGTTAGCAGGGTCTTTCATAGCTGATACGTCTTTATACATAAGAGAATCAAACCTATCTATGTGATCTTGAAGGTTCTTCAGAACACCGTTTAGATCTGCATCGTCAGGTAGATTGAGTAATACATCTATCATCTTAGCAGAATCAGTCCCTTGAGACGCCATGTATAACGCTTGGAAATCAGGAGATTCCTTAAGTGCCTTAATGGACTCAACTAAAGCAACACTAGGATTCTTGTCGGTTCCTATTACTTTATAAGTATTAGCTAAGATGTCAGTAAGTTTAATATCAAGCATACTGGAGGCTACGGTTTTACCTTGTGTAGCTAGTTCCCTAAGCTTACCTTCATTCATCTTAAGAGCTTCTTGAAGTTTACCTGTAGCATCCTTACTAGAAATATCTCGCATAAACTTAGATGTCTCAGGATTCAGTACATCTAGAAGTTTCTGACGAAGCTCAGGTACGCTTTCTGTTTGTCTAAGTACAGCAGACGTAAACGCTTTATATGTTCTATTCTTTTCCTTAGCAGTAGCTAACCCTACTAAACTACTGGCTGCCTCATAGTTAGGTATAAAAGAATCACCGTACAGAGTATCCATTAGTTTTCTATTGTTAAGAGCATCTGGATCGTCCTTTAACATGTGCTGTATACTCTGCTCTAATATACCGTTTAACTCCTCGTACACGCTAGCTTCATCAGTACGGAGAGCATACTGGGCGTCCCTCCGCAACTTACGTATCCTTCTCTGGAACTGGTCTAACTCCATGTACGACACTGGCAGTTTTGTAGAATCGAACTTAGGGAACAAGGATGAGAAAGGACCTTCGGTACTTAGGTTCCCTTTTTTACGAGCATCTACGATTGCCTTCTGAGTCAACGCGATATTATGTCTATCATCTCCCGTTTTGGTTAATTGTTGCTTGACGTTTAGTTCAATAACAGAGCCGGACTGATCATTAATACGAATCAAACCCTCAGGGGAGATATCGGCAGAGTTAAACGACACTGGTATAAGAGAAGACTGTCCCAGACCAGCGCTTAACTTAGCATCAGAAGCTGCTTCAACAACGAAAGCACCATCATCAGAAGAACGTAACTTAATAGATGTGATCTTCGCTATTGAGGTCTTAGCCTTTTTAGGTTCCTTGCTTACCTTAACACCTGTTAGTGTTGTGAACTGCTCCGGGGTTAGGTACACTAATGCGTCTGTAGCGTTCAAGGCAGCTGGAGAAAATAACGAGGTAGGGTTCTTTTGTGCCCCAGTTATAAGTAACGTAGGGTCGTTAGTCTCACCAAAGATTCTACCAACGGAATCTGCTGTTAAAGAACTGAATGCCTTCTTAATCTCACTGTACGCTGGGTTAGCTCTGTCCATCCCTTCTAAGAAGTTATTGATTTCCTTATAAGCAGAGGTAGACCTATGTACACCTAAAGAATCTATTGAAGCATAACCGGTACGTAACATCCCTTTAACTAAGCCTTTAATACCTTCCAGAGCGCCTCTTACACCAGTTAAAGAATCCGTAGCAGGAGCATTAGGGTCATATTTCATTCCGGTATGATAATCAAGAGCTGCCGCTACGTTAGCCTGTTGTTCAGTTAAAGTAGACTGCATGTGTTCTTGAATACTCTTTTCAAGGGTCTTAGCCGCTAATGATAATTCACCACGTTCCAAATCTGATAAATCAGTAGCCTTTTGTAGTTGACCTCTAATGAGATCTAGCATTTTCACTTGGTCTTTAACGATAGTATCAGCGTTCAAGGACTGATGAAGATTTACAAATTCTTCAGTGTATTTACCTTGGTACATGTCCATCGCTGTTACTTTGAAATCCTCGTTATCGAAAGCAGAACTTAATAAATCCGCTTGAGTCCACGCGTCACCTAAAGAATCGATGTCCTTACCCAAAGTCTGGTTAGCTGCCCGTAAGATAGCGGCTTCTCTACTATACGGATCACTAACAGCAGCATTTATCAACGTGTTAACTGCATCGAGTCTCTCTGATTCTGTCATTTCCGTGTCGTTTAACAATCTAAATGCAAGTTCCTTCGTTGTCGAACCGTCCTGAGCGTCCTTACGTTCGTAATATCTACGTAAAGCTGTAGGATAATCAACACCTTCGACACGCATTATTTTATTTGTTTCTCGGTTTAACGTAAGGTTCTTATGTAACTCCGGTACTTTATTAAGTACAACACGGGATACCCTTATAGCCATACCTGATAATGTATAAGGAACTACTTTCGACATAGCCGCATTTGCAGCCGACAAAGCAACAGGAGCAGCTGTACCTGCCGACATACCTACTAATAGTTTACCTTCAGCTGATTCTGGATGGAATACCTCTAGTGCCTTAGCGGACGCGGCAACAGAGGCTACAGCCATTGTACCGGCCTTAACACCTTCGTTTACAACAAAGCCAGTAGCCTCTGTTTTACCTACCTGAGGTAACCCAGCGGCTGTCCGTTTTGCACCTTCTTTAGTTAGAGTTTTAAAACCAGACAAAACACCACCCACAACAGCGGTTCCTCCTGCTTCCTTCATTCCTTGCCAAAAGAGATAGTCCTCTTCAAGCTTAACTCCGTGTTCTTTTTCAATGTCACTAATCAAGTCATTTTCAAACTTCTGATCTACGGTTTTCTTTCCATTACGCCCGTATACAGGATCGGTAACCCAGTTATCATAAGCCCAGCTAGTAAGTGCAGTAAGCAAGCCGTCACCGCGTAATGCACGCTCATACATAGTTGTAGCTTTCTTAAAATCCTTACCTGTAACAGCAGACGTTAAAGAAACAGCCGCTGCGTCAGGCATAGTAGCTAAATAACGAGGAAACTCAAGGGTGCTCAATGCAAAACGTTTTCCAATGTTTTCCCATGAACTGTACTCTTCTTTAGCTTTCTGTAACGCAGAGAACTTACTTCCCTCAAAAACCTTGACCATATCATCTGCTGTGTAGGATTCTTTTGCCCCTACCATAGTTTTATTAGCCACTTCTTGAGCTTTCTTTTCATTACGGAGTTCGTAGGTTTCCTTTACCAAATCACTTTCAGTATCTAATTCGATATCATAAATAGAACTGTCGTCTTCGGCAGCTAGTTCAATATCACCATACATTTCAGCTAGGTATTCTTCAGACTCCTCTGGTGATGCATGAGCTACTGGTTTTGCTGGGTCAAACATCTGAGGTTCTTCATCAGTAATTTCCACAGGTTCAGTAATAGCCTCCGATGGAACCTCAGGGATTACCTGAGGCTCCTGCGAGGTATCTTGTGATTGTGAAGAAGGTAATACGACATTAGGGTCCTGCTGTTTTATCTCAGGAGCTACGGCCGTAAGGTTATCCAACGTTTCCTCAGGTTCATCAACATTCGACACACTAGCAACCTGAGTAGGTCGCATAACTAACGAACCTGCCTTAGTACTAGATATCGCAGTGTTAGTTGGGTTCATATTTACAGCCATTAAATTCTCCTATCAGTAAGGCCTGCCGTGTTGATTAAAGCGTTCACTAAAATCAGCTTCCAGCGCTTGCCCATATTTAAAATCATCCGCTTGTTGAGGTGTAAGTTCTTGTCCTTTCTTAGGCAGGATAGCTTTGTAGATAGATTGATCGTTCGCAGTTACGTAATACCGTACGATATTCTTATCTTTATCTATACCTGTTTTTATCATAAGGAAATCACCTGTTACAGGGTCCCTACGTAGTTCAGTACCCGGTAGCCCTAGCTTAGTCTGTAAAGCACGCGGTAACTCAAGGAACTTTTTATCAGGTGACTGACCGTGTGAGTATTCCGAAGCCGACCACTTAACCCCTAAACTACGTTGAACTTGTTGCACCATACTTACTTTGTACGTCTCGACTATAGATGAGAACTTAGTTGCAGTTGCGCCCGGTTTTAAACTTTCAGTTAATTCCTGTACAGCCCCTAATGCTGGTTTATTATCACCATTAGTCCATGCTCGAATTACATCACGGGCCGCCGCCAAAGCATGAGCATCTATTTGACCTACCCTCAACTCGCTTAGTAGTTTTTTATCTTCATCAGATAAGTTAGCAGCATTCTTCATCTCTAATTTAAACTGTTCAAATTGTTCTCCAGCGTACTTTTGGTTTGCTTCTTTTATAGCTTTCGGATCACCGGATTCAATAGCGACTTTAAGCTCAGGCGATAATTGGTTGTATCCATCACTTTGTCTGATTAACTCAATAACTCTTTTCTGCTCCTTAGGACCTGCGCTGAAGTCAGGTTCGAATATACGACCAAGCGCACTAGCTATGTTCATACCGTCCGAAACAAATCGCTCACTACCGTAATCTGATGGGTTATACACCTTACTCATGATATTAAGGTTTCTATGGGCAGACTGGGCAGCATCTACCGTTACCATAGCACCGTTAACTGCTTTGATGTTATGTTCACCTTTGAACGGATACGCGCTAGTTTCATCCTCGACCTTAGTGTCACGAAGCTTAGGATCCACAACAAACTTACCGTCAACAATATAACCGTACGTAGTCACAGGTTTACCGTTTGTATCGAAGTCAGTATTCTTCCATACACCCTTGTCAGATACGAAGTCTTTACCTTCCCTCCAAACAGGGTCTATCATCTGCTCCAACGAACCTCGTAGACTGTTACCGTTCTGATCAGTTATCATAGCAGTGACACCAGTGTCAGTTACAGACACCTTGTTGTCATCAGTTACTTGAATACTATCGTACTTACCTTGTATATTTTTAACGAGCTGTGTTAGCGCAGGCTTTTCTTTAGGTAGATTATAAGTCAACCCTTTATCTTCATGAACAGCACTAGGAGCCGCATGTGTCATAGGATCAACTGTAGGAACACTCACTTGCTCAGCCTTCTGTTCGAAATCAGTATCTCTACCAAATAACGACAACACACTACCACCTAACATGTTCTCAATGTTAGTCAAAGGATTAACAGAGGACTCCGCTCGTTGTCTAGCGTCAATCGAATCGTATATAGATTGGAAACCTTTCTGAATTTCACCTACATCTTTATATTGACGAACGAACTTCTGAGGTCTACCTTGTTTAAATGTCTCAGCGTATTCCTTATGGGACTTACCGTTACCATGCTGTTGCCATTCTGCACGAGAAGCATCATCCCAGTATACTGTGGTGTAGTTACCCTCAGCATCTATATGTCCTTTCCCAAACAGTTCCTGATATTTAGCACTTTCAGTAGCAGCCGCTTCAACAGAACGTGTCATTTCACTCTTGGCTCTCTCTCGATCCAGTTCAGCCTTACGGTCCGCCAGCTCAACAACACGAGCCTTGAGTTCCGCATGTCTATCATTGTTTGCTTTAAGGAAACCAGTGGCAACACCGGTTAACAAAGCTCTACTTCTGAAACCCATTATACAGCTCCTTTAACTTGTGCTACCGCTTCCTTAGATCTAGCTAGGAGACTCTTAGGTACATTGGTAGGCGCTTGTAAATCATTAACAGTAACCTTCTCTGTGTTTGCAACGTCTTCCTTAAGCATACTCTGAGTAGCCTTACGGTAGAAGTCTGTATGAACAGGGGTAGCTTCCTCGTCGATCATAGGGTCCTCTGGATACAACACAGGGTCTATGTCTGCGTAAGTAGCTAGGGAAATCAACATGTAGATCACAGGCTCAATACATAACATAACTAGATCAGGGGTTATCTCACCCTTCTGAAATCTGTTCTCTAAGTACTTCTCAGCAATATGCTCCACAGGTAACCCTAGTCTCATTGTTTCCAGAAGGTCCGGTAAGGAGTCTGGATCAGTAAAGCGCATAAAGGTCTCATCGATGAACTCTTGTATGTCGGAGAACTTAGGAGGAGTTTCATACGGTAATCTAGACTCTGGACTCTGTGTTAAGGACTGCCCCGGAATAGGAGCAGTCATCATCATAGCCTCAGCGTCTTGCATAGCTTGTTTAGGCACACCACCTTGGGAAAACTTAGGGAATCCTGAAGGCTGGCCTGCCATTGATTTAAGTTGTTGCATTACGCTCATTAGTTTCTCCTTAGCCGAACATCATAGATTGTGATCTACGCAGGGATTCCTCTAGGCCTTGTACACCACCTAACAGAGAGAAACCTGCGGACCCTTGCCCAGACGCATTAGTGGCCTTAGCAATAGTTGATTGTATAGGTTTTACTTCGTAAGGTTGGTAACCAGATTGTTCCTTATTGCCGCCTAATAGACTCTTAAGTGAACTAGCGTTGTCCACAATACTATCAAGAGCAGACGACTTAGAAGGCGAAATGTTTGTGAACGTGTTGTTACCTATAGCGATATTACTTGCTGTGTTACGAATGATACCGGAATCCGTAGCTCCTGCTTTCCACGCCTGTGCCATACCGTCACCATATGTACTCATAGGATTACTTAAAGTAGGCTTGAGTGCATCAGGGGTGAACTGTCCCTTCAGATCAAGTCCGCTAGCAGGGCTACTCATTGTAGCTGATTGAATGTTCTGTTGAACCATGGAAGCCTGAGGACTAAACTTAGCTAGCATCTCTGGATCCATGCCTGCGATAGCCTCAGCACCTACACTACCTAACCCTTGTAACCCTGAGACAGCTTCCATACCTGCTTGGTTAATAGAAGACAACTGTGAAGTTCTAGCAGCACCTTCAGCAGCAGAGAACCAAGAGTCACCTGAAGCAACCTCAGCACTCGCAGTAGCCGCCGCTTGAGCAGCACCGGCGTGAACAGCAGCCATACCAGCTTTACCTGTGAATGCATTAGTGATATTAGTTGCGAAATGGTTTGCAGCAGAAGAGAAACCCTCGCCAGCTATAACCTTACCAGCACCGCCTAGGATGGCTTCACCAACAGCGCCTAATGTGCCCGTTACGAAATTACCGGCAGCAAAGATACCCTGACCAATACTACCTACGGTACTAGCTAATACGTTACTCATACCAGCTAATGCCTGTGCACCAGCTCCAAAGCCAGCCCATAGGGCTCCTACAGCAGGTCCGATTACAAAGGATAGTGCCATCATACCTACAGGTCCTAGCTTGTTTACAATCTTACCAACACCCTTCATTATACCTTGGCCTACCTTAGTACCGAGTTTCCATAAAGCCTTACCACCGGGAACTGCATAAGCAACCTTCTTGGCTACCTTCTTTACAGTACGAGCAACGGTCTTTACTGTCTTCTTGATACCGCCCCAAGTTTTACTTACGGCTTTCTTTATACTACTAAATAATCCCATTATTACTCTCCCCATCCAGAGAACAAGTTCTTAAGTAAGTTACTTCCATTCATCATATTGGAAATCATCTTACCTATCTCACCGCCCATAGCAGCCTCACTGGCTAATAAGGCAGCCTCTAGTTGATTCTTTCTGTCCTTCTCACTTTCAGACGCTTGGAACTCCCAGTGAGCCTTATCGCGCATCTCTTGCCACAGGAAGGTTAACGCTTGGTTACTCAAGTTAAACGCATTCTGTACGTTAGCTTGGTTTACAGCATTAATACCTGCGGTGTTCGCTTGGTTCACTTGTCGTCTCCAGTTAACGTTTGACTGTTCAATCTGTGAAGCCATTTGGACGTTGAATTGCTCACGTTGTGCCTGAAGCTGAGCTGTTAATTGTGTCATAGCGTTTATTTGACTAGCGTTGAACTGCCCTGCTTGCATAGCCGTTTGAATGTTAAACTGAGAAGCTTGTAACTGGTTACTTGTGTTAAACATACCTAACTTATTAGCTTCGCTTGCATTGAATTGTTGGTTCTGCATAGTCAACTGAGCGTTCAATTGGTCCGCTTGTAGCTGATTACCTACGTTAAACATACCTAGCTTATTAGCTTCACCCGCATTAAACATACCAACCTGTGCAGCTAGTTGAGCGTTCAATTGGTCCGCTTGTAACTTATTACTCGCGTTAAACATGCCCATCTTATTAGCTTCACTGGCGTTCCACTGAGCCATTGCGTCCTTACGAGCAGCGTTCTGCATATCTACTTGGGCTTGTAGTTGAGCCTTGAACTGATTCGTTTGGTTGATACTATTGGCGTTGAACTGTTTAGCAGCGAAGTCCATATTAACATCACTAAGAATCGCTTGAACCTTAGCGTTATAAGTAGTCTTTCTAGCATCCTGTTCAAACGTAGCATCTTGTTGAGCTATAGGCATTGCAGCTTGGATAATAGCGTTAAACAGAGAATCCCTGCCTACGCTAGAAGCACTGATACCACGAGCAGCTAACATTTGTTCTACCTTGGTAACCGCAGGACGAGCCCATAGTGGTACATTACCTGACTCAAGATCCTCAAGTAAACGGTCCATGTGCTCAGACATAGAAGCTGCTTTCATTGGGTCCAACTTGGCTACTTCATCTACAGCTTTCTTAAGACTCGATGGGTCAATTAAGGCAGCCGCAAAGTCAGCTACTTTAATATCTTCAGCAGCCTTGGCTTGAGCCGAAACTACACTATCAGCAGTTACTTTATCAGGAGATACCGCTGTGGTACCTGTAGCTGTCCCTGCAGTAACTTTGTCCAAAGGACCCGAGGTAGTCTGCGTGACATCCCCTACTGTAGCTAAGTTAGGAATACCTCCAGTAACAGCAGTTAATTGACCCGTAGGTCCTACCTGAAACTTAGAAGGATCCATTAACTCTTCCGCTGTAAGCATCTGAGGAGTGTACTTCTGCTCTAGGTTATTGTCCTTGATAAACTTTACAGGGTCCTTAAGAATAGCTTCTACTTGTTTCTTAGCGTCACCTGTGAGGCCGCTTGTCGTAGTTGAGGTTGAACCTGAGCCAGAGGTACCTCCAGTCCCCGGTGTTGTAGTCCCCGGTGTAGTCCCCGGTGTAGTCCCCGGTGTAGTCCCCGGTACCGGAGCACCTATACCACCAACACCACCTTCTGTAGGAGGCTTGTATATATCTAAACCACCCGTTGACGCTTGTCCCTTACCGGGTATTGAGAATGTAGGCTCACCCCATTGATCTGTTGTTAACTCTGGGTTTCTATTACTAAACGCCGTATCTCCATAATAAGGAACATCGGGATCTCTTGTAGGTTGCAATCCACCAATATTCTCAGGAATCCCGTAGATATCAGAAGGAGTGCTCCCTTTATAGCTCTCTTGAGCTTCTTTAGATATTGGTACGTATGAGGGTAGTCCTACATCCTCCCTGATAACAGGGGCTCCTTCATATTTTAAATCAGGTGGAGGCCACAAACGATCCTCCCTATCGAGTTCTATGATTTGACGTTCTACGTTGTAAGCCACGAGGACCTCCTATTTAAATCTGTGATACAAAGAGAGGAACCACGAGGGCCCCTCACTCCGTCTTGTTACTTGCGTCTACCTTCGTCCCACTCTACTGTCTTTTTCCCGTGGTCCTTATCAAGGAAATCTAGGAAGTCGGACAAGAGGCCCCACCATCTGTTACCCATTAGTTTACCCTTGTAAGCACGGGAACTAATGGTTTCATCAGGGTCACCAAATAGCAGAGCATTAAACAATTGATCCACTGCTACTGCTACGTTACGAAAGAAAGGGTATACAAAGGAATCCTTAGGTACCAGAAAGAACATAACGATACAGAACAAAAGGAACCAATCAAACCAGCTCATCTTGAGTACCGTCCTTGAGAACCTCTGGTAACCGTTCGGCTTCCAAGATGCCTACGCTGACAAGATAGTTCAGGCCTTCGATTAACTCAGGGAAATCTAAGTCAACGAAAGAGGAAGCCAAGAGGTCTGCGTTTAACACTTGAACCACTGGATCGCCTGATACTTGAATAGCCACCTTCTCAGTTAAGGACAAGCGGCGTCTAAAGGAACCAACGGAGATCACTCGGATTGGTTGGATAACTTGATGTACTTGAATTACTGTTGACATTATGAAATCCTCACGTAAGAAGAAACACCGGACGTACTCGAAGCTAATGTTGTGGGGTTACCTGCGTAGAACGTATTATTCAAAGTAGAAAAGTTTTGAGTGCCGTTGAATATACCTTGAGAAACGGATATCCTTGTTGCGTCTAATGTCCGTAAACGATGGCATATAATACTAGAACCTGTAGTGTTTGTGTGTGATACAGAAGTCCACTTAACACCGTCACGAGATCTCCAAAGAAGAGCGCTCCCAGAGGGTCCTGTCGCAATAAAAAACCCGGCAACGTACGCTAGAGTAAAGAAAGAACTTGCACTGGCGTTGTAGAAGTTAGGAGAGTGTACTGTCTTTGTCCACGTCACTCCATTAGTTGAAGTGTAAACTCCACGTTGGTTATTTGACGTCTCCTCTGTATAACATAAGAATTTAGAACCATCAAACACAACATTACTCGGGTATGCTGTGCCGCCGAAATTGGGGTTAACAGCCGTCCATGTTACACCTCCGTCCGTAGACACACAAGCCCCAGCGTTCTGGAGCGTAGCCATAGCCACCCATGTACCGTTACCAAACATAACACTACCAAAACTGAAGGCTACGTTAGATGTACGAGCGTTCCATGAGGTACCGTTAGTCGATGTTTGGATAACACCACCGGGGCCTACTATTACAAATGTCGTACCATTCCAGTGAATATCACGGTGACCTGCGGTAGTTACAAGAGCACCCCTGTTCTGCCATGTAACCCCACCATCAGTGGATGTCTCCACAGTACCATTATCTGTTATAACAACAAACATGTTTAAAGATGAAGCATAAACAACACCTCTAAGTCGACTGCTACTTACTGATAGTTGACTCGACCAAGTAACTCCGTCGTCTGTCGATCTATAAGCCGTAGTAGACATGCCGTCTTTAGCAAAGAAAGCTACAATTGTAGAACCAGCGCCTTTAACCATTGCAAATGCATCCCTAGCTCCTGCGTCTCCGGGAAATCCTGTAAGGGTTAAAATTGTAGCTGGGGTTTCACTAAATATAGTAGTATCAAATTTAGACGTATCCGTCTCAATGAAATTGTGTCGTAAATAACGAGCTCCATTATGTGTAAAATCTATAGGAAGACCTTGGAACAGCTCAATAGTAGCTCCAATAGGTACCCCAGCAGCCGAACCTTCCATAGAAGATAAAGTGAAGTTAGCCATTAAATGACCTCCAAATGAGTTGTTGAGATAACATCAAGTACAGCAAAGTCCCTAGGTAATAACTCAAGGTTATCTCCGGGTACTAAGGTCCTAACATCACCTACAATGTTAAACGTAGGGTTCATAATAGTTGCTTTCTTTCCTTCAGTAGCTAAGGAGCTCACACGAATACTGTAGCGGTACCCCGGAGTCAATACTGTAGGTAAGTTAATAGTAGCGTTACCTAAGCATATAATATCCACTTGAACCATGGTATTCAGTATGCTGTACGTAGCTCCATCCGCAAGTACAACAGGAACACCAAGAACCATTGCAGCTGCTTCAGCTCTATCAGCACTCTCTGCAGCACTAGCGGCATCCGATGCGGCATCCCCTACAGCTACCTCAAGTCCTTCTAAGTAAGTATTGAGAGCCACAGGTACGCCAGTAGACACTGGAGTGTGTTTTATCTTAGAGGTAACTACGTTATATGCTGCATCGACCGTATTAACAGTAACGCCATCAATCTTAAATACGATCTTGTGTGCCGCTGGGTTACTAGTGTCAACATAAACACCACTAGTTCCTTTCTGAATAAACGGTACAGGTGAACCTCCGCCAGCAGTACCATCATGTGTGTGACCGGTAGATCCATGGAAAGCTTCCACTAACTGGTCGAACTCCGCGTTAAACAATGGAGCATCAATTACGTCCCCATTGGAAAACGCGGATTGTCTAGTATATGTAGACATTATATCTTACCTCCTAAAGTCAGATCGACCTCATAGCTTTGAATGTCGAAACAAGCGTCTTGTATTGTTTTCAGTGATTTCACACGTAGAGAAACAGTAAAACCAGAGCCTTCCGTATAAACATCTGTGTCTCCGTACGTAGAAGCACCGAACAACACAATTGGATCTCCGAACACCGAAGCATTAGCGCCAAAGATAGCTGGGCTTAACATACGTTCCAAAGGATATATAGCAGGTTGATACACATCCTTACCATTGTAGTCATAGCGTACCTCAAGACCTGCTTCGACATAACCCTCAGCTTTTGAATTCATCAGTACCTTATGTATCGTCTTACGTACTCCAAGCTGTCCATAGTCTGAGAAGGCAAATTGGCACAGGTAATCAATGGTTGTTCCGTTAAAGGTAAACCCTGATTCCTGTAACATGATTGTACCGTCGATATGGTTAGCATGGATAATACGCTCGGCTCCTTGGTGATAACCGTTGTCCACTGCAACCGCACTAAGTCCCAGAGTCTCACTAAAGGCCCACTCGAACGCCTGTGTTTCAGCTATGAAAGTAAAGGCAGCTATAAGGCCACGTTGTGCTTCTAAAGGGTTCTCTAGATCAGTGAACCAAAGTCTGTACTGGTTCTTCTCACGTATAACTGTTGAAGTAAAGAGGTACCTAGGGGCCTGCCGTACTCTAGGAGTTATTACCTTAGAAACCTTACGGCTAATCACACCAAGTTCAATATCGTCCAGTCTTTCTGTTTTGGCTATTGTACGTAAACCATCAGGAGCCAAGAACACTAAATCACCACCAACCTCTTGAATAGTGAAACCATCGATACATCCGATATCCCTAGTCACTGGAACAGACACAACTTCACCTGAGTCTAACCCTTGAACCTTAAAGATACTATGTTCACAGAACACGTATAAGGTTTCCCTATGAGACATTATACCTGTAACTACGTCACCGAAACTCAAGGACCCTGCTGTTGCTCCGTTAAAGTTCTCTTGAGGTGTTTCCTTTGTAGCATCCTCAGGGTTCACTAAGTCACTATTGGCTACGGAGCTATAAAAGATACTAGTAGGAGACGCAGGCATACCAGCGAGTATCAGTTGGTTCTTAAACATAGTGCAGTACTTAGCGCCTAGCAGAGGGTTACTTGGAGAATCTCCGTTGAAGGTTGCATATCGATAGAGACCTCCGGGAGTCAACGAGAATACCGCTGGAAGGTTCACACCGTCCACCATGTAGATATACTCTTTATTGTTGTAGTAGTGTCTTACAAACATGTAACGAACACTATTAGGTCTAGCTACAATAGGAGAACTTCCAACGGAACCGATAGGTACATTAGACATCGTACGGTTCACTTGTACCCATGTAGAATTGTCCGTAGTGTGATACAACCCATCACCACGGGCCGCTAGGATACCTCTATAGTTAATAACACCCTTTATGTGACCTGTGTTAGGAACCGTGGTAGTCAATGGGGTATACCCACTTATACGACGATATCCGCCTTCTTTACTACATTCAAAGTTAACGAGCTCTATGGCTTCACCGGGTTTACTTAAGAGCTCTTGGTTGTTACTTGAAGTATTCAGACCTCCCCGACAAGGGACGGCAATTACTTGCATCCGATTAGCCATATTACACCGCCCTCATTCTTTCTTCTTTGTTACTTAAGAGCGACCTCTTCATGTTGATTAAGCCACTTTGGTATTCCCCTAGTGAAAACTTAGCCTGTACATCGTTCTCCTTGAACAACCAGAGGAAGTACTTGATACGGCTCACAAGAACGTTAACGAAATCCTCAGGAATAGGAATAACATCTGTAGCCAAACGGAAACGTACTGCCTGACTACGAACGTTATAAGCAACACAGTACTCTTTGTCTGGGACAGGGGAAAGCCCAAACTTACCTGTGCCATACTTAATGATGTACTCAGGTTCACCTGTGTTACCTGCGAAATCATCCGTCCTAAAATTAGCAATCCACTCATCATAAGTAATGTACTTAAGATTCTTAACGATGGTTGGTTTACTAGCGATAACCAGTGGATCAGTGGAAGTAAGGTCCTTATCTGTTAACAGGAAAGTGAACCAATCAGGCTCTTGACGTAAACCACCTACTAAAGGTTCCGTGTCGTACCATTGAGTCCCTATGGCTAACTTACGTATCTCTTGTTCCGGTACACTAGTTACCGTCTGTTGTAACCAAGGCCACTTCTCGCTTTCTGAACTAATATCAAAGAACGCACGATTGACAGTCTCTTTAGCAAACTGTTGTAAACCCCTTGCATTAGCTAACTGTTGCTCGGTCATAGGGACTTCATTGACTTCCCGTAAGGCCAAGTTAACAACTTCTAAAAATGTATACATTGCAATGCTCCTTAGGTGAAAAAAAAGGGACCCAAGTTTCCTCGGGTCCCTTGGGGATTACCTAGCTGTTACGAGTAACGAACAGCAGCAACCGCTAAAGCTTCTGCACGAACTACACCGCGACCATACACGTGTAAACCACGGATGATATCAGCGAAAGTAGTTTCAGAACGAATCTTCTCAACCTTGTCGATAGAACTAACTGTTGCTACAGCGCTCATGTGACCTGCGATAATGAAATCAACAGAAGCAGAGAACTTAGGACAGTTGTTAGTCTTGTAGATAGAGAAGCCACGCAGTTTACCTGACATTGCCAGACCGTTCTTCAGACCGCCTTCGCCTTGGTTGTAGTCAGTAGACAGCAACTTAGAATCAGTGCGAGCCAGTAACTCCATGAAACGTGGGGTTACAACAACATAACGACCTTCTTCTGGAACTTCGTTTTCGTCTAAGACCAGAGCCAGACGAGACAGAATGTTCAGAGGATCCACTGCAACACCACCACCGAAGCCAGCCAGAACTGGAGCAGCACCTGCCAACGCAGCAGTAGTGAAAGTATCGATAACACCGTTAGCCGTAGCAGCATCACCTAAGTAGTTACCTGACTTAGCGACAGTAGTCATGTAGGTCAGAACTTCTTTATCGTACTCGTTCTTCAGAGTGTACGTAGCTGAGCTAGTAGCCATTGCTTCCCAGTTTACATGTGACAACTTAACTTCGATGTCATCTACTTGGAATTGGAAGCGGTTAGCTTGAGAGATTTCCAGAGTCATCTCGTTGGCTGGCAGAGCTGTTGAAGTAACAGTAGCACCACGAGTGTACGCTGATACAGTGATTGTTGGTTCCAGAATAACTTTTACAGTATCACCGTAAGAACCTAATTCACCATAGTAATCGTTGTTAGTAATACCTTCTACTACAGAAGCTGTACGGAAGAAGTTCAGTACGCGCTGAGAGAAGATAGTTGGTGAGAACGCGTTGTTTACTACGTTACCACCGAAGTTGGTAGTTGAAGCACCATTAAACTTAGCCATTTGAAATTACCTCTTAAATTAAACTTATTGACCGAAGAGGATACGACCTTCTCTCTGGGCTAATGCAATGTGTTCATCCCACTTATGGAACTCTTCAGGTCTCATTCGAGCAATCTCTGATTCTTTCCAAATGTAAGCTGGATGATTTCTATTCATAGCACCTTGGTCAACCTGTGAGCTGCGAGTATTTACCGCTAAGTCCCCACCTTGGTTACCTTGAGTAGTCGTACCTTGATTTGCTTGACCCACACCACTATGGTATTTGTACAACGATAACGCTTGGATCGCAAGGTCAGCATTGTCTGGGTTACGATAGATCCAATCTTGAACTTGAGTTGACTGAGTAGCTGCCCAACTATGGAACTCATCGGAGTTCATTACTTTTTCATAGTCTGGGTGAGCTGACTTCAACTTTAACACTGCTTTCTCTTGGGCACTCGCTTGTAATGTACCTTGCATGTCCGCAAGTTTCTGATCATATTGAGCGATATGCGATTGGAACAGCGTGTTAGCCATCGATTGAATAACAGCATACATCTCAGGATTTTTCCCTTTGAAAGCATCTAATTCCTCTTGGGTCTTAGGTACCTCAAGTCGAGGGACGTTCTGCTGTTGTAGACTACGAATCTCACCCTCAAGTTGATTGATCTTCTTGGCAGTGTATGATTGTAAGTCTTTGTAACGCTTCTCCCAGTTATGTTCTGGTTTCACCTCTGTATCGGTAACCTGACCTTGTGCACTCTGGTCTTGATGCGATCTGTCATGCTCAGCTAAAGCCGCTGCCTCTTGTTCATGTCGAGGGTTGCGGTAAGGTGTAGCACCGAGGATGTTCTGCGTTGAATACGATTGTGGCATAAAAGCTCCTTCTAGGGTCTGAAGCTGAGGTAACCTTTGGTTCTCAAGTCTTCAAGAGTTCTAGTCTAATGTTGAGAACAAGAGTTAGCGTTTGCGTTCTTGTTCAGTTTTGAGTGTTGACTTTAACCTAAGAATCGAATCGATTGTTTTGATTTGGCCTTGCAGACTCTTAAGTTCGTCCTCTTTACAATTACAGAGTTGAATAACAAGGCGACTTTTTTCAGCCGCCAAGTATGTTTCAAAAAGAGTCCAGTCAGGGTTCACCAGTAAAGGTTTAAGCTGTTGGAATGGCTCCATTGATACCCTCCATGTTTCCTGAAGAAGCGAAGT
>Ga0315901_10001031_pt1 | contig 40303 bp, 58 predicted proteins | sample LakEriMetagenome_10_FD_203761 | JGI IMG/M metagenome (GOLD analysis project Ga0315901, IMG submission 203761) | Freshwater fungal communities from buoy surface, Lake Erie, Ohio, United States - Buoy 2 MA116 | ecosystem: Environmental > Aquatic > Freshwater > Lake | place: USA: Lake Erie, Ohio...
CCAGCCCTTGGCGCCGGTCGCCCAGGAGCAGGCGCTCGGTCGCCAGTTCGACTACCAGAGCGGCATCAACCTGCGCACCACCCCGCGTGCCAACGAGGCGATCAGCTTCGAGCACATGCGCGGCCTGGCCGACGGCTACGACTTCCTGCGCTTGGTGATCGAAACCCGCAAGGATCAGATGTGCTCGCTGCGGTGGACCGTGCGCCCCAAGGACGAGAAGGTCGCGCCGGACGACCGCTGCCACCAGATCGAAGCCTTCCTGGCGATGCCCGATCAGGAGCACGACTGGCCGACGTGGTTGCGGATGCTGCTGGAAGACATGCTGGTGCTGGATGCGGCCACCATCTATCCCCGCAAGACGCGAGGCGGTGAGCCGTACAGCTTCGAGCTGGTGGACGGCGCCACCATCAAGCGCGTCATCGACGAGACGGGCCGCACGCCGCTGCCGCCCGACCCGGCCTACCAGCAGGTGCTCAAGGGCTTGCCGGCGGTGAACTACAGCCGCGATGAGCTGATCTACGCGATGCGCAACCCGAGGACGAACCGGGTCTACGGCTACTCGCCGGTCGAGCAGATCATCATGACAGTGAACATCGCCATGCGGCGGCAACTGTCCCAGCTCCAGTACTACACCGAGGGCAACATCCCCGAGGCGATGATCGGCGTCCCCGACACCTGGAACCCGGACCAGATTCGGCAATTCCAGGACTATTGGGACTCCATGCTGGAGGGCAACACCGCCGCCCGGCGCCACGCGAAGTTCATCCCCGGCGGCATGGACGTGCACGAAACACGCCCCGACATGATGAAGGACGTGTTCGACGAGTGGCTGGTCCGCATCATCTGCTTCGCCTTCTCGATCAGCCCCAGCTCGATGATCGCCCAGGTCAACCGAGCGACCGCCGAAGTCTCCAAGGCCACCGCCGACCAAGAGGGCATCTTGCCGACGATGCTGTGGGTCAAGTCGGTGATGGACCTGATCGTGGCGCGGTGGTTCGGCGCTCCCGATCTGTGTTTCCAGTGGGCGACCGCCGACGACCTCGACGCCAAGACGCAGGCCGACATCCACGCCGTCTACCTCACCGCCAAGGTGCTGACCGTGGACGAGGTGCGGGCCGACCTGGGGCGCGATCCGCTGTCGCCCGAGCAGCGCGAAGAACTGTTCCCGCCAATGCCCGAGCCGCTCGCCATCGCGGCCAAAACGCCCGAGGACGAGGCCAAAGACGAGGAAGCCCTGGCCGCCCGCGTCAAGGCGTCGATGCCGGACGTGCACCACCACATCAACGTGGCCGCGCCGCAAATCACGTTGCCCGCCATGCCGGACATCAAGATGCCGGACATCAGGATGCCCGACATCAAGGTCGAGGCGCCCATCGTCAACATCCAGCCGCCCGAGGTGCTGGTGGACATTGGCGCCACGACCGTGAACGCACAGTTCGACCACCGCCGCCCCGTCGAGGCCTCGCCCCCGCGCAAGGTCACCAAGACCATCGTGGCCGAGCGCGACAAGGACGGCAAGCTGGTCGGCAAGGTCGTCGAAGTCAGCGAGGACGACGGCTCGACCGTCACCAAGACCATCAAGACCGAGCGCGGCGCTGACGGCTCGCTTTCTGGAACAGTCACCGAGGAGTAACCCATGCCACTGAACACCCAACTTGCGAACGCCACCGTCAACGGCCAAGCCGACAACCTCTCCACCCGGCTGAACAACGGCTGGCTGCGCATCTACAGCGGCACACAGCCGACCAACGCCGACACGGCCATTGGCGCCCAGGTGCTGCTGGCCGAGCTGCGCTTCAACGCCACGGCGGCGCCTGCCGCGTCCAACGGCGTGCTGACGTTCAACGCGCTGACGGCGGACACCTCGGCCAACGCCACCGGCACGGCAGCGTGGTATCGGGCCTTTGAATCGAACGGCACGACCGTGGTGATGGACGGCTCGGTCGGCACCACCGACTCGAACCTGATCTTGAACAGCGTGGCGATCCAGTCCGGCGCCCAGGTGTCGGTGACCGGCTTCACGCACACCGTCCAGAAGGCCACCAGCGGCCTGTGATCGGAGGATGACCCGTGGCCGATAACGTCCCCATCACCGCCGGCTCCGGCACCAACATCGCCACCGACGAGGTGAGCGGGACGCTGGAGCACGTACAACTGTTCAAGCTGGCGATCAGTGCGGACGGCTCGCGGACGCTGATCCCAGCGGACGCGACCAACGGCCTCGATGTGGACGTGACCCGCCTGCCGGCGCTCCCGACGGGCAGCAACATCATCGGCCAAGTCCAGATCACCAACGGCTCGATCACGCTACCCATCGACACCGCCCACAACGACGGTGAGAGCGCGACCGAAAACCACCTCGACGTGGCGGCCAAGGTCATGGGTCGCAACGATGCGGGCACCTTCGACAGCCTTCGCGCCAACGTCAGCCAGAACCGGACGGCGCAGTACGCCACCGCGCAGACCGGCGTGGCCCTGTGGACGCCGGCGGCGGGCCGGGCTGTGGTCATCACCTCGATGCAAATTCAGGTCGGCGGCACGACGGCGGGCACCCTGCAAGTGTGGTTCGGTGGCGCGGCGGACACGACCTACACGCGGGGCACCGACTTCCCCATCTTCGACGGCGAGTTCGCGCCCAGCGCGACCAACCGCCCCGGCGTCTATGTCACGTTCCCGGTGCCCGTGCGTGGGACCACGGACTTCGTGCTGCGCGTGACCTCCACCGGCCCGCTCAACCCGCTCACCGTCAGCGTCTGGGGCTTCGAGATTTAAGCCATGCCGAGCGACTTCTTCCTGCGCTCGGATGCGTCCGGCCTAGGGGGCGCCGGCCAGCGGCGCCTGTCCCAGCGGCGGGGCCGCGCCAGCGCGACAGTCATCACCACGACCACGGCGGGCGGCACGAACATTCAAGTCACGGCCACCGCAGGCGGCCAGGCGCTGGTGTGGTTTTCCGAGCCGATCACGGCGGCCATCACCATCAGCGGCACGGTCACGGTGAACATCCGGGGCCTAGAGTCCGCCAACACGGTCAACGCAGGCCGGGGCATCCTGATCGAGCGCACCAACAACGCCGGCGTGGTGCAGTCCACCATCGTGGCGGTGACTGGCGTGCCGGCCACGATCACTGAATTCACCACGGCAGACGCGGCCAACGGCGCGGCGACCTACACCCCGACCAGTACCGCGATGGCGGTGGGCGAACGCATCAGGGTCACGCTCTCGATTCGCAACGTCGGCACGATGGGCGCAGGTACGGCCACCATTAGCCACGACGGCCCGGCCACCGCCGTGGCGGGCGATACCTGGGTGCGCTTCAACGAGAACATCCTGACCGACGAAGTTCTTGACGTACCGGCCTTCGAGATCAGAGGGCGGAATGCCTACTACGGGTGAAATCATGGGCGACATCTTCCTCGGCGCGTATGCGACCGAGCAAGAAGCACTGGACGCAATGGCGGCGCGGGATGAGCCGCCGGAACAGATGATCGTGGTGAACGACGGCTACGATCAGGAACACCCCTGGCGGATCAAGTGGATTCGCCCCGACTGAGGTAGCGCATGTCGTTGCTGCTGCTGTTCAAGCCGTCGGCTGGCGCCAACGTCAGCGGCACCGCAGACTCCGCCCAGGCGCAGACCACCAGCGCCTCGGGCGCGGTCACGTTCGCCGGCAGCGCGACGACAGCGCAGGGACAAACCACCACCGCAACCGGCGCCCAGGTCTTCACGGGCGCGGCCACCACCGCGCAAGGACAGTCCGCCACGGTTGCCGGCCTGCTGACGTTCAGCGGCACCACCACCACGGCGCAAGGGCAGACCGCCAGCGGCAGCGGCGCCCAGACATTCAGCGGTTCGGCCAGCACGGCCCAGGCGCAAAGCGCGACCGCGACCGGCACCACGGGCGGATCGACCGGAACCGCCACCAGCGCCCAAGCCCAGACGGCCACCGGCACGGGGGCGCTTACCTTTGCCGGCGCCAACAGTACCGCGCAGGGCCAGACGACCACGGCCAGCGGGTCGCAACAGTTCGCGGGCGCGGCCACGACGGCGCAAGCGCAGACCAGCACGGCCACCGGGTCCACGGGTGGCAGCTCGGGCGCCGCAACCAGCGCACAAGGGCAAACGAGCGCGGCCACCGGGGCACAGACCTTTGCTGGCGCGGCCACGTCCGCCGAGGCGCAGTCGTCCAGCGCGACCGGGGCGCAGGCGTTCTTCGGTGCGGCCACGACCGCCCAGGGACAGTCGAGCACGGCCTCGGGCTTCCAGGGTTACGGCGGCGCGGCCACCAGCGCCCAGGCGCAAACCAGCGCCGGCACGGGCACCCTGGCGTTCGCGGGCGCGGGTAGCCAAAGCCAGGGACAGACGACCAGCGCCGTCGGCGGCGTGCCGGTGCCCATCACCGGCACCGCGACCTCGGGCCAAGGGCAAACCACCCAGGGCACGGCCACGGGCGGCTCGCAACAGGCCTTCGTGGGCGGCGGCGGGGCACCCCGCATCTTCGTCCACCCGAAACCCAAGCCGCCGGCCATCACGGGCGCGGCCATCTCGGGCCAGGGCGGGCACAGCTACGGCATGGGCTTCGCGGTCAACCCGCCGCAATACGACGAGGAGCTGGAGGAGTTCGTCCTCCTGCTGGCCGAGCTGTGAAGTACCACATGGTTTGCGGGCCGGCTTGCGAGCACCCGCCCATCTTCAAGCTGGCCGGCAACCGCAAGATGGTGGACCGCGAGCGCCCCAGGCTTCGCCGCCTGCGACTGAAGTTGCGGATGGTGGTCAAGGCGTTTCTGAAGGCTCAGGCACTTAAGATCGCGGCCCAGGTGGTGGCAGCCCGCGAGTCGCTGGGCAAGTCGCTGGACGACGACCTGCGTCGTATCCTGGAATCCCTCGACTTCGAGGAGTGGCGGGAGCTGCTGGACAAGATCGAGCCGCTGTTGCAGCAGATCATCAAGGAAGGCGGCGCAGCGGCGCTGGCGCAACTGCGCCTGACCAGCAACGTCAAGGACATGCTGGCGCTGGTCAACGAGTTCGGTGTCAAGTACGCGGAGCGCGCTGCTGCCGAGCTGGTGAAGAACATTTCCGAGGCCACCCGCAACATGATTCGCGTGGATGTGCGCGATGCGATGCAGAACGGCGAGTCGAATGATGAGCTTGCATCACGTTTGCAGCGCGGTTACGCTTTCTCGCCAGAACGCGCCGAGATGATCGCCCGCACCGAGACCGCGAAAGCAGACGTTGAGGGTAACATCGAGGCTTACCGACGGTCGGGCGTGGTGTCCGGCAAGCAGTGGATCACGGGGGCTGGCTGTTGTGACCTGTGCGACGAACTGGACGGAACTGTTGTCGAGCTGGGTGACGACTTCCCCAACGACGGCGGCAACGGCCCACCGCTGCATCCCAACTGTCGCTGTGACGTGTTGCCTGTTCTGATCGAGGACTGAACCCATGAAGCTGTACGCCGACATCGCCAAGACCGAGGAACAAGACGACGGCACCATCAAGGTCTGGGGCTGGGCCAGCACGGGCGCGGTGGACAGCGACGGCGAGATCATCACGCCCGAGGCCATGAAGGCGGCGCTGCCCGACTACATGAAGTTCGGCGCCGTGCGCGAGATGCATCAAGCCAAGGCCGCCGGCACTGCCATCGAGGCCGACGTGAAGGAAGACGGCAAGACATGGTTCGGCGCCCACGTCGTGGACAGCGAGGCGGTCAAGAAGGTCAAGGCCAACGTCTACAAGGGCTTCTCCATTGGCGGCAAGGTCACCGACCGCGACCAGATGAACAAGTCGATCATCAAGGGCATCAAGCTGGTCGAGGTGTCCCTGGTGGACCGGCCCGCCAACCCCGAGGCGGTCATCACCATCATGAAGGCCGAGCGCAGCGCCGAGGACGACGTGGCCGAGTTGGCCGCCATGCTGGACGCCGGCACCGTGACCCCCGCGAGGTTGATCGAGCTGGCCAAGGCTGATTTTTCTGTGGCCCAAACGGCTACCCCCGAGGATGCAACGCCACCCGAACAGTCGCAGGCTGTCGAGTCGGTGGAGAAGGGGATGTGGAACGTGCATTCGCTGCTGGAGGCGGTAAAGGCCGTCGATGCCGTGTGCCGTGGCGCGAGCTACGAGCAGAAGAACGGCGAGCACAGCGAGGAGGTAGTTGCCGCGCTGAAGGGAATGCTGGCGAGCCTGGGCGAGCTGACCCAGAAGTACCTTGGCGAGGAACTGGCACTGATGCTGGCGCAGCCTGCCGAGGGACAGCCCATCGCCCTGGCCGAGGACACCGACGATCTGGAAAAGAAGGGCGCCAAGTTCAGCCGCGCCACCAAGTCCGCTTTGTCCGCTGTCCACAAGGGCATGAAGGAGTGCGTCGATCACCTCGACAAGCTGGGCTACGACATGGGCGACGACGACGGCGAGAAGGCCGAACAGTCGGACGACCTCGCCAAGGCCCAGGCCGACACCATCACCAAGCTAAACGCCGACCTCGACGCCCTCAAGGCCGAGATCAAGGCGCTCAAGGATCAGCCCATGCCGGGCAAGGCTTTGCTCAAGGCCATCACGGTCGCCAAGAGCGAAGACTCTCTCACACCCAAGACCGACGAAACCGACCCGGCGCTGACCCTCAAGGGTGAGGCGCTGGCCCTCCACCAGATCAAGACCCTGTACCGCGCCGCTGGGCGCTGAACCCCGTTCAAGGAGTACACCATGAACCCGACCATGCAAACCCTCGACTTGCTGAAGGCCGCGCTGGGCAGCCCCAGCGCCGAACTCGCCAAGACCATCAGCACCGCCACCGGGCTGGTCCCGTTCGACCTCCAGGCGCCGGCCAAGAACCTCTATCCGGTCAACACGCCGATCCGCAACCGTCTGCCTCGCGTGGGCGGCGGTCAGGGCACGGCCACCAACTGGAAGCAGATCACCTCCATCGCTGGCTCGGGCTACGACGCCATGGCCTGGGTGCCGGAAGGTCAGCGCACCGCTCGCATGAGCTACAGCGCGGTCAACAAGTCTGCGAGCTACGTCACGCTGGGTGAAGAAGACAACGTGACGTTCGAGGCCATCAGCGCCGGCCAAGGCTTCGAGGACGTGCGCTCCACCGGCACGATGCGCGTGCTCCAGAAGATGATGCTGAAGGAGGAGAACGCCCTGATCTTCGGCAACAACAGCTTGGCCCTGGGCACGCCCGGCACGCCTACGCTGTCGGCTGGCGGCTCGGGCGGCACCTTGGGTGCGGCCACTTACAGCGTGATGGTCGTCGCCCTGACCGGCGAAGGCTTCCGCAACTCGTCCTTGTCCGGTGGCGTGGCCACGTCGCAGACCGTGACGGGCGCGGACGGCGCGACCTACACGCTGAAGGGCGGCTCGTCCAACAAGTCCGCCGCCGCCACCCAGGCCATCACGCTGGGTCAGGTGCTGTCGTGCTCGGTCGCGGCGGTGACTGGCGCGGTGGGCTATGCGTGGTACGTCGGCACCGCTGGCAACGAAAAGCTGGAGCGGATCACCACGATCAACTCCGCGACGTTCAACGCCCCGCTGGTGGGCGGCACGCGGCAAGCGGCCACCGTCATCACCGCCGACAACAGCCAGAACACCCTGGCGTTCGACGGCCTGATGACCCACGCCTTCAGCGGCACGGGCGCCTACGTCCGCACCTTGGCTACCGGCACCGCCGGCACCGGGACTGTTCTAACCTCATCGGGTCGCGGCACGATCAACGAGATCGACGACATGCTGCAAGCGATGTGGGACACGAACCAAGTGTCCCCGGATGTGATCTACGTCAGCTCGCAGGAGCTGAAGAACATCACGAACAAGGCGCTTGCCGGTCCCGGCACGTCGCCACTGTTGCAGGTGTTCACGCCTCCCGAGCAGGGCTACCCCGGCTTGATGGCGGGCGGCGTGATCGGGTTTTACTTCAACCCGTTCGCGATGAACGGCGGCATCCGCATTCCGATCATGCTGCACCCGTCGCTGCCCGCTGGCACGATTCTGGCCTGGGCCGACAACCTGCCGGCGCAGTACCAGAGCAACAACGTGCCCCGCTGCGCCGAGGTTAAGGTCCGCCGCGACTACTACCAGCTCGACTTCCCGATCCGCACCCGCGCCCAGGAGTTTGGCGTGTACGCGGAGGAAGTGCTGGCGGTCTACGCGCCCTTTGCCATCGGCGTCATCACCAACATCGCCAACGGCTGATCGAGGTTTCTCCTGTAGTTGCGAAGCTACTTGCCGGCCCTTCGGGGCCGGCTTTTTTGAAAGACCCCTGCGATGAGACTGCTAGGACCGGAGAACTGCGGCGGCTTCAACCACGACGGCATCGCCTACAGCGTGGACGCAGCCGGCTGCATTGACATCCCCGACGACAACGAGGCCGCCATCACGGCTGCGGCCTCGCACGGCTTCGCCCAAATCCCCGAGGCCGAACCCGCCCCCAAGAAGGGCAAGAAGGCGTAAGCCATGCCGACCCAGCTCGCCACGCTCACCCAGGTCAAGGAATACATCGGCAACAGCGCCGACAACACCGACGACGCGCTGCTGACACGCCTCATCACGGCGGTGTCGGAGCAGATCGAGCGGTCCTGCAATCGTGTGTTCGGCTCCACGGTCTACAGCGAGGCGCGGGACGGCAACGGGCTGGACTTCATGGTGTTCAGCAATCGCCCCGTCATCACGGTCAGCTCGATCACGGTGGACGGCGTGACGATCCCCCAGAGCACGAACCACGCTGCGGCGGGGTGGGTGTTGGCAAGCGGCTGGAAAGTCGCCCTACGGGGCGGATACACGTTCCGCCAGGGCATACAGAACGTGTCCATGATCTACACCGCCGGGTTCGCTTCCGTCCCCGCCGATGTGGTACAGGCGTGCTGCCTGCTGGTCGGGCTGGCATACAAGGAGCGGGACCGCATGGGCATCGACTCCAAGACCATCGGCGGTGAGAACATCAGCTTCACCAAGGACGACGTGCCACCTTCGGTGCAGGCGGTCATTCACAACTACCGCAACGTCTTCGTGGCATGAGCGACTACACCGTCATCGTTTCCGGCGTCGAACGGGCCAAGGCGGCGCTCGGCGCTGTTGCCGGCAACGTGCAGAAGTCGCTGGTGGCCGCCATGTCGCGGGCCACCATCGACCTTGCTCGCTACGTCAAGGAGCAGAAGCTGACCGGGCAGGTGCTGAACGTGCGCACCGGCCGCCTGCGCCGCTCGATCACGCCCAAGGTCGAGGAGAAGGACGACGAGATCGTCGGAACAGTCGGCACCAACGTCAGATACGCCCGCACCCACGAGTTCGGGTTCAAGGGCGTGGTGCAGGTCAAGGCGCACGAACGCAAGATCAAGGGCAAGCCAATCATGGTCCGCGCTCACGCCCGCAACATGGACATCCCTGCGCGCCCCTTCCTGAACCCGTCTCTCCAGGAGCGGTGGCCGACGTACAAGGACTGGTTGGGCAAGGCTGTTGATGGAGGCTCGCGTGGCGCTCGTGCGTGAAACTGTCTACGCCGCGCTGTTCACGCGCTTGCAGGCCATTCCCGGCCTCAAGCTCACGTCGCGCCGCGTTAAGTCGATCAACGACGTGCCCGCCAACCTGTTCCCCGCGCTGTTCCTGGCGCAGACGTTTCAGCGCCCGATCTACGAAGCGGGCCGCGTCACGCAGTGGGAGCTGGGCGCCGATGTCTACATCTACGCCTTCGACCGCGCCGGCCAGAACCCAGGCGGGATCATGAACCCGCTGATGGACGCGCTGACCACCGCGCTCGCGTTCGACAACATCATGAACAACGCTTGCACACTCGGCGGGCTCGCACTCAAATGCGAGATCGGACCCGTCGAAACCGACGAAGGAACGATGGGCGAGCAAGCCATCGTCCGCGCCCCCATCACCATTCTCTGTCGAGGCTGATCCAAGGAGTTCACCATGCCTTACGCCGTTGGTTCCCTAAAGCAAGTCGCCATCAAGGCAGAAACCACTTACGGGACGATCCCTGCTGCGTCCGGCGCCCAACTGTTGCGGCGCGTGACGTCTACCGTCGATCTGACTAAGGAGACCTACGCCTCGAACGAGCTGCGGACGGACTTTCAGATCGCCGACTTCCGCCACGGCGTGCGCTCGGTGGCGGGTTCCCTTAACGGGGAACTGTCGCCCGGCACCTACAAGGACTTCTTCAGCTACGCGCTGAAGCGCGACTTCGCCGCCGTCACCGCGACCACGGGCGCTTCGATCACCATTGCCGGCAGCGGCCCGACTTACACCGTCACGCGGGCGGCCGGCTCCTGGCTGACCGACGGCTACAAGAACGGCATGGTGATCCGGCTGTCGGTGGGCACGTTCAACGCTGCCAACATCAACAAGAACCTGCTGATCGTGGACATCACCAGCGCCACCGCGCTGACCGTGATCCCGCTGAACGGCGTGGCGATGGTCGCGGAAGGCCCGATTGCCTCGGCCACCATCACGGCCACCGGCAAGTCCACCTTCGTGCCGACCACCGGCCACACCGACAAGTCGTTCACGCTGGAGCACTGGTTCGCCGACGTGGCGCAGTCCGAGCGTTACCTGGGCTGCAAGATCAGCAAGGTCGGCCTGCAACTGCCCCCGACGGGCATCGCCACCGCCACGTTCGAGATCCAGGGCCAGAACGTAGCCACTGGCACGGCTCAATACTTCACCAGCCCGACGGCGGTTACTACGTCCGCCCCGCTGGCAGCGGTGAACGGCGTGCTGCGCGTGGGTGGCGTCACCCTGGCCAGCGTGACTGGGCTGTCCATCGACATCGCACCGGCCTACAGCGGCGAGGCGGTGGTCGGCGCCAACACCAAGCCGCAGTTGTTTGCCGGCACGCTGGCGGTGACCGGCCAGATGACGGTGTTCTTCGAGGACGCCGTGCTGCGCGACGTGTTCTTCAACGAGACGGAGGTGGAGCTGATCGCTGCCTTCACGACGGACAACACCGCGACCGCCGACTTCATCACGGTCGCCATCCCCCGCATCAAGCTGGGCGGCGCGTCGAAGGACGACGTGATGGCCGGCATCAAGGCCACCATTCCGTTCCAGGCCCTGCTGAACACGGCTGGCGGCACGGGCGTGAAGACCGAGCGGACCACGCTCTTGATCCAAGATTCGCTCGCCTGAGCGACCCGCGCACCGACCGGCGGCGTTCGGCTCTTGCAGGGGCCGGCGCCGTCGGCACGGGCACATTCAGAAGACCCCTGCATAGGAGCTACGCATGACCCAAGAAGGATTCGATCTCAGTACGCTGGAAGACATCGCCGAGGCGGAAGTCCAGCTCAAGCGCGACAGCGAACTGTTGCCCATCTGGGTGACGCTGGCCGGACCCGAGCACCCCAAGCGCAAGGCGTTCGTCTACAACAAGCAGCGCCGGCTGCGCCAGCAGCTTGCCAAGCACGGCAAGGTGGAGTTCCAGGACCCGGTCGAGGACGAGCAGGACGAGCTGGAGCTGTTGGCGTCCTGCGTGCTGGGCTGGCGCGGCGTGCTGTGGAAGGGCCAGCCGGTCGAGTGCACCAAGGCCAACGTGCTGACGTACCTGGGTAACCCCAAGCTCGCTTGGTTTCGCCGTTCGGTGAAGGCCGCGTTCGATGACAACGAGGCTTTTATCGCCGCCTCCGCAGCGAACTGATCGCATTCGCGGAGGCGCAGTTTGAACTCGACGAGCGGCAGGAAGATGGCAGCACCCTTCGGGACCATCTCCAGCGGCTCGCGCAGAACACGGGCCGGGCAGACGAGCGACTGTTGCAACGCTGTCCGTCCGGCTGCCAGGCGATCTGGTCCGCGTTCGTCGTGCTGGGTCGAACGCGACCGCGAGGGATGGGTGTCGGCGGCATCCTTTTCGCGGAGATCGAGGCGTGGCAACGGCTGACGGGAGTGCGGCTATCGCCCTGGGAGTTGGATGTCCTGACGGAGATTGACGCCCGCGTGCTGGCGCAAGCGGGGCAGAAGGAACGGAAGAAAGCATGAGCACTGTCGTCTCCGAACTGCTGGTCAAGATTGGCGCCGACATTGCCGGCCTCAAGAAGGACATGGACGACGCCAAGGACGCCGTGGAAACGGGGTCCAGCAACCTCGCCAAGGTCGCCAGCTTCGCCAAGAACGCCCTGGTCGGCCTGGCCGGCGCCATCTCCGTGGGTGCGTTCGCCAATATGGTGAACGAGGTCGCCAACGCCACCGGGGCGCTGAACGACCTTTCCACCAAGACCGGCGCTTCGGCCGCCGCGCTGGAGCGGTTCCGCTACATCGGCGCGACCAGCGACACCGACATCGGCACCATCACCGGCGCCATGAACAAGCTGTCGAAGTCGATGGCCGACGCGGGCGAGGACGGCGGCAAGGTGGCCACTGCCATTAAGTCGCTGGGCCTGGACTTCACCACCTTCAAGCAGCTCAAGCCCGAGGACCAGATGATCGCCATCGCCACGGCGATGGATGACTTCGAGGACGGCGCCGGCAAGTCGGCGGTGGCGATGACGCTGTACGGCAAGGCCGGCGCGGACATCATCCCGTTCCTCAAGGACGTGGCCGACAACGCGGACAAGATCAACGAGGAGCTGACCGAACAGCAGGTCGAGCTGGTCAAGACGCGGGCGGCGATGGCCGATGCCTATGGCGACAACCTGACGATCATCAGCCAGAACACCAACGCCTGGAAGCGCGACCTCACCAACGGACTGTTGCCCGTCATGGCCGATGTCACCGGGGCTTTCGCGGCGATGTCAAGCGAGACGGGGTTGGTCGGCGGCTACATCAAGAAGCTGTCCGAGGACGGCACGCTTGCCACCTGGGCGAAAGGCGCGGTCACTGCCCTGTCCTATGTCGTGGACGTGTTGCAGGGCATTTCCAGCATCATCCCGATCATCGGAACTGCCCTTGCCGGCTTGCTGGCGGGCGCAGCGACGATGTTCGAGGCGTTCCAAAACGCCATGAAGGTGGGCAACGACCCTTCGCTGTCGGTGAACGACCGACTGAAAGGTGCCTGGGGCGAGCTGAAGACCGGCTGGGAAGGCGTCAAGGAAGTCGGCAAGGCGGCGGGCGAGGACATTGCCGCCATCTGGAACCAGAAGCTGATCGGCGAGACGTTCCGCGACACGATGGCGGGCCTGGGAAAGATCGACACCGCCGGCGGCAACACTAAGAAACAGCTCGACTTCAGCGCCGAGGCGGACAAAAACGCCGCCGCGCTGAAGAAGCAGAACGAGGAGCTGGACAAGTTCGTGACCGGCATTAAGGCGCAGCAGGCCGGGCTGTCGGCGGACTACTTCGACACGATGGCAAAGCTGCAAACCGCCTACAAGAACGGCAAGCTGACCCAGGAGGAATACAACACCGCTGTCGGCGACCTTATCAACAAGCAGCCCGTCGTCAAGACGCAGGCCGAGGCGCAGAAGAAGGCGCAGGAAGACCTCGACGCAACCTACGCGAAGGTGGCCGCCGCGTCGTCCAAGTACGACAAGGCACTGATTGACGAAACCGAGTCGATGCGGAAGGCCAACGTTCAGCTTGCCGACCAGAACGAGAAGGCGGGGCTCAACGCCACGCAGCTCGCTGCCCGTGAGGCTGCGCTGTTGCGCCAGCAAGCCGAGGAGAAAGATTGGGCCGCGTCGATGTACGACGAGGGCACCGGCTCCAACTGGCAGCTCAAGGAACAGGCGCGACTGTTGCGCGAGCGGGCCGACATGGTGGAGAACAACGCCGTCGTCAAGGAGGCCAAGGCTGCGGCCGAGGAGTGGGCGAGGGCCACCAAGAGCATCGAGGACGACCTCACTGCCGCCTTCATGAACGGCCTGGAGTCCGGCAAGGGCTTGATGGACAGCTTGAAGGACTACTTCAAGAACGCCTTCAAGGACTTCGTGGCGAACGTCATCGTGCGCCCGATCATGGCGCCTATCGCCGGGGCGATGAACTCGATGTTCAGCCCCAACGCGATGGCAAGCGGCAGCGGTTTTCCTGGGATGGGCGGCGGCGGCGGTTCGCTGATGTCCACCATCGGCAACTTCTTCAACGGCAACACGATCAACAGCGCCCTGGGCAACATGGCGTCGTTCGGCGCCGACAGCATTGGCAACTTCCTGGTGAACAACACCAGCGGGGCGCTGAACAAGTTCGGCGGCTCGCTGATGCAGAACGCCGGCTCCATCGGCAACTTTGCGGGCATGGCCGGCAACGCGATGGCTGGCTTCGGCATCAGCAGCGCTTTGTCGGGCGGCTACAGCCTGGGCGGCAAGAACGTGGTCAACACCATCGCTGGCATCGCCAGTGCAATCCCTGGCATCGGCCCGATTGCCGGCGTGATCGGCGGGCTGGTGAACCGCGCCTTCGGTCTGAAGGCCAAGGAGCTGAAAGACGCCGGCATCGAGGGCACGATCACGGGCGGTGACGCCACCGGCCAGCGGTATCAGGACTGGTTCCAGAAGGGCGGCTGGTTCCGCAAGAACAGGTCCGGCACCGACCGCTCCGAGCTGGGCGACGATTTGTCGGCGGCGCTCGACCTGGGCGCCAGGAGCGTTCTCGACCAGACCAAGGCGTGGGCCGAGGCGCTGAAGCTGCCCGGCGAGGCGCTGGCGCAGGTTTCGTTCGACTTTAAGACCAAGCTGACGGGCAACGCCGAGGAAGACAAGGCGGCCATCGAGCTGGTTTTCCAGGGCTACCAGAACAAGCTGACCGAACAGTTCGAGGCTGTCCTCACACCGTTCCAGCAAGCCGGCGAAACCATCGCCGACACGATGAGTCGGCTGGTCGCGCTGTCCCAGGTTACCGAGTCGCTGAACAGCCTGGGCGGCATTTTTAGCACCATCGCCACGTCATCCATTGACGCCCGCGAGAACATCATCGCGCTGGCCGGCGGCATCGAGCAACTGTCCGCGCTGGCCGGTGCGTTCGTGGCGAGCTACTACACCGTCGACGAGCAGATCGGCATGACGGCTCGCAACCTTCAGCAAACGCTGGAAGCTGCCGGGGTCACCGATGCGGGCGCTTTGTCCACCAAAGAGGAATTCCGGGCCTTGGTCGAAAGCGTCGATGTCAGCACCGCGCAAGGCCAGGAGCTGGTGGTGGCGCTGCTCCAGATCGCGCCCGAGTTCGCCCGGCTGGCCGAGGCGCTGAAGACCGCCGACATTGAGGGTTCGCTCGCCGAGCTGGCCGAGAAGGCGCCCGACACGTCGGTCCTCGACCAGATGCTGCCCGAGCAACAAAGCACCACCGAGGCCATCACCGACGTAACCCAGGCCATCAAGACCGGCAACGATACGCTGGACGCGATCAAGACGGCCATCAAGGAGGGCAACGTGAGCATCGCCACGGGACTTGCGGCGCTGGCCACCGCGACCCAGAACGTCGCCAACCTGCAAGCGCAGGTCGCCGCCAACACTGCGGCGGCAGCAGCGGCTGCGGCGGCTGCTGCGACGGGTGCGGCGCTCGATGCGTCTGCGCCGACCTACAACGCCAACATCGGCGGCAACAGCTTCTCCGTGGTCATTGATTAGGTCTAGACAATGCTGGTCGTCACCGCTGAGATCACCGCCTACGACGCGACCATCCCCGGCACGCGCACGCTGCGCTACTCGACGCACGGCTACGTCAGCGGGCCAACCGAGTCGCCTGCGAACACTTACTGGGACAACCGCATCATCCAAGGCGGCAACTTCCAGCGGACGATGTTCCAGAACGAGCAGACCTTCGGGCGCACGCAGCTCGGCTTCGGCGAGCTGGTGTTGGCGAACTTCGACGGTGGGCTGGACGCGCTGCTGGACTACAGCTTCGGCGGGCGCCAGATCATCATCCGATTGGCCGACGTGAACCCTGGCGTGATCCCGACGTGGACCGTCATCATCGACGGCTTGATCGAGCAGGCCGAGTTCTCCTGGCAGCAGGTGCGGTTTCGCGTGCGCGACAAGCAACTGTCCATCGCCAAGCCGCTGCAGCAGGTGCGCTACGGCGGCACCAACGTGCTGCCCGCCGGGCTGGATGGCGTGGCCGGCGACCTCAAGGGTCGGCCCAAGCCGCTGGTCTACGGGCAGGTCTTCAACGCCCCGGCGCCGTGCGTCAACACGACCCGGAAAATCTACCAGCTCCACGACGGCTCGGCCTTGCAGTCGGTGGATGCCGTCTACAACCGGGGTGCGGCGTTGACCGCAGGGGCCGCCTATGCGTCCCAGGCGGACATGGAAACCACCGCCCCGGCGGCGGGCCAGTACCGGGTCTGGAACAGCGCTGCGGGCTGTTTTGTGCGGCTGGCCGACAACACCCAAGGCACGCTCACGTTCGACGCCACACAAGGCGCGGCCGCAGCGAACCGCACCGCCGCCCAACTGTGGAGCCAAGTGCTCCAGAAGGCCGGTGTGGCGGTGGGTGGCATCTCGGCGGCGGACATCACCGCGCTCGACACGGCGGCGCCTTTCCCGTGCGGCGTGTACGTGCCCGACAACCGCGACGTGAGCGCCATCGACGTGCTCGACATGCTGGCGATGAGCGTGGGCGCGTGGTACGGGGTAGACACGGCGGGCACGTTCCGCATTGCCCAAGTGGCGCTGCCCAACATCGCCAACAGCGTCGGCACGTTGACCACGGTCCAGATCGTGAACATCGAGCGCGTCTCCAGCAAAGACGCGGGCGCCGGGATGCCCGCGTGGAAGATCAAGCTGGGCTACCAGCGCATCTGGTTTACGCAGGAAGACTTGACCAACGCGGTCACCGAGGTCCGCAAGGAATTCTTGAGCCAGGAGTACCGGCGCGTCGAGGCGTCCGACGCCGCTGTCCTGACGGCCAACCCCACCAGCCCCGAGCTTGAGATCGACACGGTTCTGGTCAGCGATGCCAACGCTTCCACCGAGGCCGCCCGACGCCTGACAATCTACAAGCAGCGCCGGGACTTCTACCGGGTGACGGTGCGCGTGGACCCTGCGCTGGCGGCGGTCTTCGATCTTGGCAGGACGGTCACATTGCAGGTCAACCGATTCGGCATGAACAGCGGCAAGGCGTTCCTCATCACGGGCATCCAGGCCGACATGCGCCAGTACCTGTTCACGCTCACGCTCTGGGGTTGAAGCATGGCAAACGTCTTCCTGGCCTGGCAGAACCGCATCGACAGCGCCACGCTGTCCGGTGGATCGTGGAACGCCAACCTGCCACTGACCAACCTGCAAATCCCCGTCATCCAGCGCGTGGCCCGCACCGCCAACGCTACGCTGGCCGCCACGCAGTTCCGCATCGACTTTGGTGCAGCGCGAGCGGTGGGGGTGGTGGCGCTGCTGGCACACACCATCAGCCAGTTCGGGCGCGTGCGCGTGTACGGCTACGAAACCGCCGGCTACACGACGGTGACCTACGACAGCGGGTGGATCGACTGTTACCCGCCGGACACGCTTGCCATGGGTCAGCGGAATTGGGAGGACAACAACTTTTGGACCGGCGAGCTGACGGCGGGCGATCTCGTCGGCTTGCAAAGCCCGTTTGTCCACGTTTTGCCAAACGAACAGTTTCTGCGCTGGTGGGAGGTGGGCATCGACGACACCACCAACAGCGCCGGCTTCATTGACATAGGGCGCTGCATCGTCGCTCGCGGGTGGCGCCCCGGCGTGAATTACAGCTACGGCGCCGAGATCAACTATTTCGACCCGTCGCCCTCGGTGACCACGCTGTCGGGGACGATGTATTTCGACCCGCGCCCCAAGGGTCGCCAGTTCCGCTTCGGCATCGACGCCATGACCAGCACCGAGGCGTACAGCTTCGCGCTCGACATGCAGCGGCAGGCGGGACTGTCCAACGAAGTGCTGTTGGTGCCGGACAGCGACGACACCGGCAACATCCCGCTGCGGGCCTTTGCCGGGCGCCTGACGGCGCTCAACGGCATTGGCGTGCCGGACCCCACGCGGTTTACCGGCAGCTTTGAACTCAAGGAGATCATCTGATGGCTTCGGTCACTTTCCCGGCCAACGTCGGCGGCAACGGCTCGACTGTCTCCGACGACAGCAACCCGACCACCGGGCTGGCCAACGGCGGCCATCGCACGCGGTTTGTGCCCGCGCTGGCGCAAATGGTCGCGGTCGCGCAGACCGTGGTCACCATCGGACAGTCGGCGGTCAACGCCTCCACCAACGGCGGCTCGTCCACCACTTCGCTGCTCATCGGCACGGGCAGCAGGACGCTGACCACGCAAGCCGGCAAGACGTGGTTCATCGGCCAGTTTGTCATCATCGCCAGCACGTCGGCACCGTCCAACTACATGATCGGCCAGATCACCTCCTACGACGGCGTAGGCGGCACCCTGGTGGTCAACGTGACGGCCACGGGCGGCAGCGGCACCATCGGTTCGTGGACGATCAGCGTCACAGGCCTTGCGACGGTCGCGCAAGACCTGTCCGTGCCGGGGCTGTTGGGCCAGGGCATCGTCCCCCAATACGGCTTGCACACCTTTCGGTCACTGGCCGGCGGGGCGCCAGCCGCATCCGGCAGTGCGGTAGACCCGAACTGTGCGGCGCGGTTTGGCGCAGGCGGCGCCGCGCTGGATTTCGGCGTGTACGCCAGCGGGTCGCTGTGGCTACAGGCTCGGTCCCCGTCCAACTACGCGACGAACTACGACTTGGTTCTCAACCCGAACGGCGGAGCCGTGCTGGCCCGCTCGGTGCGCGAAACCAGAACGAACCCGACCATCAGCGCTGGCACTTTGACGCTCGACTGTTCAGCCGGCGCCGTGTTCGCGGTGAGCTTGAACTCCAACATCACCACGCTGACACTGAGTAACCTGCCTAGCGCCGGCTTCAGCTACACGATGCTGTTGCAGTTCACGGCGGACGGCACGGCTCGCACGGTGACGTGGCCGGCGGCAGTCAGGTGGCCGGGCGGCGCGGCACCGGCATTGACCAGCGCCAACACCAAAATCGACATCTTCACCCTTACCACCCATGACGGCGGCACCACTTGGTTCGCCTCAATTGTTGGGCAGAACTACTGATGACTACCAAGCTCGCGCTGACATCAGGAGGGGGCGGCACACTGTTTGTCGAGGACGTGTTTGCCACATTCCTTTACGCAGGCACGTCAGTAGCAGGCGCCGGTCCTGGGCAAAACATTGTCAACGGCATCAACCTTGCGGCCTATGGCGGGATGGTGTGGACAAAAGTTCGCAATTCGACCCAGGGCCATCTTTTCATTGACACGTTGCGCGGCCCCAATGTGGCGGTATCCACCAGCAACTCCCTACAGGGCGGAAACACGACCTACACCAGCTCCGTGACCAGCTTCAATGCGAACGGGTACACGTTGGGCAACGATTCTTCCGCCGCGTTCAACGCGGCAGGCGGTTCCAATTACGTTTCCTGGACGTTTAGGCGTCGCGGCAAGTTCTTCGACGTCGTGACCTACACAGGCACAGGTGTGGCTCGCACTGTTGCTCACCAGCTTGGCGCCGAGCCAGGCTTTATTCTGGTCAAACGCACCGACACCTCCGGCACTGCGTTGGCCTATCACCGGAGCGCCGGCGCTACAAATTTTTTCAACATCAGCGGGCAACAACCAGTCAATGCGTCGTCCCAGTTTTGGAACAACACTGCCCCTACGACCAGTGTGTTCACCGTGGGCATAGACGCAAACGTCAACGCCTCGGGCGGCACTTATGTGGCCTACCTGTTCGCGCACGACGCCGCAACCGACGGCATCATTCAATGCGGGAGCTGGGTTGGCAACGGCAGCGCGTCCGGCCCGACCGTAACGCTTGGCTGGGAACCGCAATGCCTCATCGTCAAGGCGAGTGGCGCAGGCGGCGGGTCGCAGTCGATGCTCACGATCACCGACAACTTGCGGGGCATGTCGCTCACCGACAACCAGTACCAACAAGCCGATGGGGCGGTGGCCGACGCTGTGCTAGGAGGGCAAATTAGCCTGCGCTCAAACGGGTTCCAAGTCATCGGCACCTCGGCGCAATTCAACACCAGCGGCGCAACGTACTACTACGTCGCTATTCGTCGGCCACAAAGGCCGCCAACTATAGGCACTTCGGTGTTCATGCCCGAAATACATGCGTCGCCTGGGACTAGCGGGAATTCCAATGTGACATTTGGCTTTCCGCCGGACCTGTTTTTGACAGGTCTGCGAGACTCTTCCAGCTTTAACAAGCTTTTTGCCATTGACCGTATGCGCGGCGGGCAAGGAGCCATTAACGGTTTGGCGACGAGCGCATCACAAGGCGAAACAAGCGCCGGCGTCTCTGTGTTGTTTGACCGACAAACCAGTATCAACATCACGGACACAGGTGGAGGGGCCAACGGCGACTTTGCTGGCCGCCAAGTATTGACTTACGGCCTGAGGCGAGCCCCCAGGTTTTTCGATGTGGTGCTGTATACCGGGACAGGCGTTGCCAAAACCGAAAGCCATGCGCTGGAAGTGGCCCCCGAGCTGATGATCGTCAAGGCACGGGGGGGCAATGAAGGTGTGGTATACGCAGCGCCCCTGGGTGCAACGCAAGCCCTTGCTTTGTTCAGCGGGACGGGTTCGGTCGCAGCCACCACAAGCTCTCTCCCGTGGGCCAACACGGCGCCAACGCCTACAGTGTTCACGGTCGGGACAGGTGGTTCAACCAACGCCGGCGCGGGCAATTACGTCGCCTATCTGTTTGCCTCGCGTCCAGGGGTTTCCAGGGTGGGCAGCTACACCGGCAACGGAGGTACAGCGGGGTCGGCTGGTACGTCGCAGACGATCAACTGCGGCTTCTCGACGGGCGCACGATTTGTGCTCATCAAGCGCACCGATTCCGCAGGCGACTGGTACATCTGGGACACCATCCGCGGCATTGTCGCGGGCAACGACCCGCGCTTGAGTTTGAACAGCACGGCCAGCGAAGTCACCACCGACGACAGCCTAGACCCCGACAACACTGGCTTCATCGTCAACCAGCTCGCGGCCACGAACATCAACGTGACCGGCGCCACTTACATCTACCTCGCCATCGCTTGAGGAGCCCCGCCATGTGGATCGACACCAGCACCAACGCCTACCCGCTGTCCGAGAACGACATCCGGGCACTGTTGCCCAGCACGTCCTTTGCGCAGCCCTTCAATCCACCCGAGCCCTACGTCTGGGTGTTTCCCACGCCGCAGCCGGCGCATGACGTGGTGACGCAGGCCGTGCGCGAGATCGCGCCCGAACTGGTCGAGGGCAACTACGAACAGCGGTGGGAGGTCTACGCGCTGTCCCAGGAACAGGCGGACGCCAATCTGGCGGCGTCCAACCGGGCGCGGTTCAACCAGATCGTGGCCGAGACCCAGGCCCGGCTCGACGCCTTCGCCCGCACCCGCAACTACGACGACATCAAGTCGGCGTCCGACTACGCCGGCTGCTCGGTGCCGCGATTCGACGCCGAGGGCACCTACTGCCGGGACGCCCGCGCCGAAACCTGGGCGGCGCTGTACGCGATGCTCGACGAGGTGAACGCCGGCACCCGGCCCATCCCGGCGAGCTTGGCCGACATCGAAGACGAACTGCCCGCGCTGGCGTGGCCCGCCTGACGGCGCTTCACGCGCTGAATGGCTACCTCTACACTCGCACGACGCGCCGAGGGGACGCATGAGGATCGACGCATGAGCACAAGCCAGCACGCCACCGAGTCCACCGCCGCCATGATTGCGAAGGCCGGGCCTCCCGCCACCGTGTCCCTCGCCACCGTGGCCGGCGTGCAAGTCAGCGAAGTGCTGCTCTGGTGCACGCTGATCTACACCGTCCTGATGATCGGTCACAAGCTGTACGCGATCTGGAAAGACGTGAAGGGTCGGGACTGACCCGTGAAGCATCCCCGCGTCATCGTCGGCGCCTTGGCGTTGAGCGCGGCGGGGCTGGTCGCCCTGGTGGCGGACGAGGGCTACACCGACCAAGCGGTGCGGCCTTTGCCCACGGACCGGCCCACCTACGGGTTCGGCAGCACATGGCGGCCCGATGGGTCCGCTGTCCAGATGGGCGACACCATCAAGCCACCCCAGGCCCTGGCGCTCACGCTGCGCGAGGTCCGCAAAGGCGAGACGGCGCTGCACCGCTGCGTGACCGCGCCGCTGACGCAAGGCGAGTTCGATTCCCTGGTGAGCCTCGCCTACAACGTCGGCGCCACCGCCGTCTGCACCAGCACGATGGTGCGCCTCCACAATGCCGGCCAGCACGCCCAGGCCTGCGCTCAGTTTGACCGCTGGGTGTTCTTCCAAGGCCTCGACTGTCGTGACCCGGCGAACCGCTGTTCCGGCCTGCCCAAGCGTCGGGAGAAGGAGCGAGCCATGTGCGAGGGCCGGGCGTGACCCGCGTCATGCTGGGCGCCATCCTGGCGGTGTGTCTGCTGGCCTGCGTGCAGACGTGGCGCCTGCACCACGCCAAGCTGGCTGTGGTTGAGCTGGAGGTGCAGATGCAGGCCGAGCGCACCCGCGCCGCCGAGTCCGCCCGGCAGGCCGAGGCCAACTACCGCGCCATCGAATCCGCCTGGGTCCGCAGGCATCAGGAGATCGCCCATGAAGCCGAACAGAACGCCCGCCGAGTGGCGACGGCTGCTGCTGCTGGCGCCGTTGCTGGTGACGGCTTGCGCCACCGTGCCACCCAGCTCGCCGCCCGCTGTCCCGCCCCCGAAAGCGCCGCCCCTGCCGACCCCGGCCCAACAGCCGCCAACCCCGGAGCTGTGCTTGCCGACGTGCTCGGACGGCTGGAGGCGGCTGGTCGAGAGCTTGCTGCGGTAGCGGACGCCCGAGGCGTGGCCGGGCAGGCCTGCGAGCGGGCCTACGGGGCGCTGCGGCCGTAACCCGTGGCGAAGTACCCTGAGCACGATCCCAAGCGCGACGGCAACCGCTTTGCGTGGATCGTGGAACAGTCGCGCCAGATGCGGGCCGAGCGCCAGGGTGGTCGTCGTTGTTTATTCAACACGGACGACCGAAATAAGCTGCGCGATCATGATGCCGCCATCGAGGCCGAGGAGGTCGCTCACTTTGCCATCTTGCGCGCCCGGAGGGCAGCAAAACTACCGCCCCGGTAGCTATTCAAAACACCACGTAAGTTGTTGATTTCAAAGCAAGAACCACCGGATTGTGATACCGGGCTTTGTTCTTGTAAGTCTTTGATTCAACGGTGGTCGTAGCTCAGTTGGTAGAGCTCTGGATTGTGATTCCAGCGGTCGTGGGTTCGAGCCCCATCGACCACCCCAAAGATAGCCTTCACCGCACCATGACGGTCAGGCGTAGCCAGTCGATCTCGTAGACCCGGCGCCAGGGCGAGCCGTAGCGCCGGACCTTCGGCCACCACCGGATCGAGGCGTCCTGGTAGCGCATGATCGTGATGGTGGTGGTGCGGATCATGGCGCTACACTTGGGCGGTCGAGAACTGGCCCACCGGCAGCCGCTTGCCGGGCACGATGTGCGGCACCGGGAAGGGTGCCTCCAACAGTCGCGGCGAAGCGTTGACGGCTTGGCCGCTGTCCGGGTCGAACAGCGTGCCGGTCATCCGGTTCACCAGCAGCGCCCGGCCATCCTCGTCGCCCTGCCAGAGCCAGGAGAACTGTCGGCGCTCGGCGGTCATGGTGGTGGCGACCGTGGCCTCGAGGTGCGGCTCGCTGTAGTTGACGACGGCGGTGAGCTGGTTCGACGCGAGGTAGCTGCGCGTCACCAAGTCGATGGTCAGCGCCTGGATCACGCGGCCTCCTTCACGAACACGCCGTCAGCCCGCAGGGTGCCGCGCCGGTCCTTGATCTGCGCGTAGGCGGCCTCCAGGCACCCGGTCAGGTCCAAGTCGGCCAAGTCGGCGCCGATGATGAGCGTGACCAGCACGTCACCGTAGGCGTCGATCATCTCCTCGCGGTCGCCCCGGTGCAGCGCGGACAGCAGCTCGGTCACCTCCTCCAGCGTCTTGATGGCCTGGGCCAGCGGGGTGCTGTTGGGGATGATGCGGCGGGCTTCTGCCCACTGGATCGTCTTGATCTCGTACTCGGCGAAGCTCACTGCGTGACCCTCCCAACGTGTTGAGCCAGGAGCCAGCGGTCGCCCAGCAGGCGCACCGAGCGAATCCAGGCGCGTTGGTTGCGGCGGTTGACTTCGGTCGGCACGAACGGGCTGTTCCACAGCCGGCGCACGCGGGTCAGCATGTGAGTCTTCATCGGGTACTCCTTTAGGCTAGGGGGGTGACTTCGATCACGCGGCGCCGGTCGTAGACCTTGCGCATCGTGGCGGTGTTGGCGTGGGTGTGCGGGTCTTCGTTGCGGTCCAGCATCTCGGAGACATACAGCGCCCGCAAGTCGTGGGCGCGGAAGCGGTCGCCGTGCAGCGCCTCGTAGGCCTTGATGAGCTTGCTCCACTCGGTCTTGAAGCCGGAGTCGGTGTAGGGCGAGCCGGTGCGGGTGGGGAAGACGTAGTGCCCGCGCTCGCGGACCTTGGTGGACTCATCGACCACTTGCCGCAGCAGGGGCGACCAGCGCACCAGATAGCGGCGGTTCCGGTTCTTGGCGTCGGCCACCGCCACGCCGTCCTCGGTGATCTGCTCCACGGTCAACTCGCGGATTTCCGCCCGGCGGCGTCCGGTCAGCGCGACCATGACGGCGATCAGCGCCACCATGTGGGCCGCACCGCCTCGGGCCTGGGCCAGTGCCAGCAGGGCGTTCAGCTCGGCGATGCTCACGTCGCGGGTGCGCGGGCGCTCTTTGTTGCGGCGCACCCCTCGGCACGGGTTGCTCGGCACCTCGCCCAGCGCCATGCCGTGATTGAAGGCCGAGGCCAGGGCGGCGATCTCGCGGTTGCCGCGCACGCCCCGGCCCTCCTTGCGGCACTGGAACAGGTACTGCGCGGCGTGGGTGGGCTTGAAGGCCGTCACCCGCATCACGCCGAACGCGGCCACGATGCGGCCATTGAGCGCGTATCCGTAGTCGTCCAGCGTGCGCGGCGCCAGGGCGGACGGGTCGTGCTCCAGAATCATGCGGCGCTGCTCGGCCAGGAACAGCTTGCAGAGGGTGGCGATGTTCATGTCGGACCCCTTTCAGCGCACCGTGAGGCGGTAGCCGACCGGGGCCAGCTTCGCGCCAGGGACTTCGACCTCGGACTTCAAGGCGTCGCCGATCAGCTTCTTGGCCGGCGCGGTCTTGACTTCGATCTCCGCACCTGGGGGCGCTTGTTCGGATATTGCCCAGGTGTCGGGGACGCGGCCAGGGAACTGGATCGTCACGGTGGTTTTCACCATCGAGTCGGGCAGCGCGGTGGTGTCTGTGACCTCGACGGACGGCGGCAGCTTCGCCAAGTTCAGCGTGAACTCGGGCGCGATCATGGGCAGTCGCAGGCCGCTGTTCATCAAGGCGACCTGCGCGTACATCTTCAGCGCGTCGGCCCGGTGTTCCATGGCCTGGGCGCTCTTGGCCATGCGCTCGGCCTCCTGGGTGCGAGCGTCGGCGGCCTTCTCCAGCTGGATGGCGTAGGCAACAACAGCCCGCACCTTGTCCTCGATCTCGCCTTGCATCGCTTCCATCGTGTCGAGCACGACTTCGGCGGGCAAGTCCATGTCCTGGAGGCGCGACAGGTCGGCCTGATAGCGGCTGACGATCTCGTAAAGGGGTTCGCTCATTGCAGGGGCTCCCTTTAGGCTTCCAGCATGTCGCAGGTCTCAGCCGGCGACACGTCCTCGACCTGGGTGCCGGACGTGAGCAGCTTCACCAGCTCGTCCTGGGTGGCGACCGACACGGCGATGGTGCTGCGGGCGACGTGGGCGAGCGCCTGGGCGCGGTTGGGGGCACGGACCAGACGGACGGTCTGGCCGGTGCCGACGATGTAGATGCGTTTCATGGTGTGTGTCCTTTCGGTGTGTTGGGTGGGGTGGCCCTGGCGCAACCCAGGGCTTTTGCTTCCCAACGGTGTCTCAGTTTTCGCTCACCGGGCTTCCGGCCACCCCGTTGATCGTCAGAACGGGATGTCGTCGTCCATGTCGTCGAAACCGCCACCGTGGCTGGTGTGCTGGGCGGCTTCGCGGCGGGGGCTGGCCTTGCGCTGCACCGGCTTGTCGCGCAGCGAGGCCAGGATGCCGTCGAAGGCCTGGGCGGTGCCCTTGTCGAGCACTTCGCTGGCGGTGCGCTTGGTGTCGGCCTCGAAGGGGATCGCCAGCACCATCTTGCTGGCGACACTGCCGTCGTCCTTCTCGTACTCCTCGACCACCAAGAACAGGCCAATGCGACCCAGCAGGGCGCGGAACTGCGGCACCATCTCGGTCCCGTTTTTGCCCTTCCACGGCGTCGGCTCGGCGCTGATGGAGCGCACCTTCATGCAGGTCATGATCGCGTCGAGCACCTTGCGACCGTAGAACTCTTTCCCCTCTTTGTGCGTCCAGATCGTGAGGTAGTCGGCCCGCTGGCCGCTGTCCGTCTCAAACGTGAATTCGATGCCCTCGGCGCCGCTCTTGGCGGTGACCGCTTGGGCGCGGGTGAACTTGCCGACGTAGGCACCTTTCTCGTTGATGCGGGCGCTGGCGCCGACTTCGCGGGCGGCGTTGGGGTTAAGGTCGTAGGTCTTCATGGTCTGCTTTCTCTGAGGTTGGTGCGGCGCTCTTTCGCGGGGGCGCCGTTCCCGTGGGATCAGGCGGCCTCGGCTTGTTCTTCGACGCCGATGCCGTAGTAGTCGCAGATGGCGGCGTCCACCTCGGCCAAGTCGTTGTCAATCAGCATGTCGTTGAACATGCCCATCGGTGACTTGGTGGTGTCGGCGCCGCTGTTCTGCGTGGCGAAGTGGTAGCCGCCGTCGCGCACCACGGTGCGCAGGCAAATGGTCACCATGCCCTCGGGTGTGATCTTTTCGTCCAGCAGCTTCCCGATGGTCTTCATGCGGGTGCGGCCCAGGTCGTCGCTGGCGGTGTGCGCCAGGATGTAGACGCGCCGGGTGTCAGCTAGATCGGTGGCGGCCCGCAGGACGTTCCAGGCGTTCTTGCCGATGTCGGTGAACTTCTCAAAGCCCTTCTCGTCGCTGCGGCGCATGAACTCGTTGCTCATGACGTACTGAAAGTCATCGATCACAACCACCTCATGCGGCAAAGACCGCATGACCTTCTCGATGATCTCGGCGCTGTCCGTCTGGATGATGTTGCCGTCGGCCTTCAGCGACGCCTTGACTTTCCAGCCCGTGCTGCGGAAGGGCAGGGGCTTGCGGATGGTCTGGATCAGCAGGGTGCGGGCCGGGTCAAGGTTGCGAAGCGCGGTGGACTTCCCGGTGCCGGATTCACCCAGGATCATGGTTGCGATGCTCATTTGAGACTCCTTGCAGGGGTTGGGTACGACGCGCCTATTATGCAACCCCTGGAGTCACAAAGCAACCCCCAGGATAGCCATGTTTTCGGTCAAAAGAACTCGGTCTTCCAACCGCCGCCCTCCCGCTTGGCTACCTTTGTGACAGCACGGAATCGGAAGGGGAACAGTGCCGCCGCCACCTTGATCTTGACCCTGGCGTCATCCTCCCAAAACCCCTTCACCTCATGGCACTCCAGCTCCCCGCTGGCCGTCATGACGAAGAAGTCGGGCGTGTAGAACGTCAGGTCAGCCAAGCGCAGCTTGATGCCCTCGAAAGCGAACCAGTCGATCTCGCCCGCGATCTGGCATTCGCGCAAATAGGCCGCATAGGCTTCCTCGGTCTTGTTCAGCGTCCCAGGCTTGCGCTGGCCTCGGGCGAAACGCCGAGCGCCGCCAGCGTTTCCTCCAGCAGTTCCCGCTCGGACCAGAATCGTCGGTGCCATGCCTTGGTTCCTAGATGGTGGATGCCGTCGCTGCCACGGTGGTGGGGGTAGCACAGCGGGATGGTGTGAAAGTCCGAGGCGCGTTGCCGGCCCTGGCCTTCGCGGATGTGGTGCACCTCGGCGGGAGAATCGCCAAGGCGCAAACGGCGGCAGACGATGCAGCCCAGCGCCGCCACGCGGCCCATGTGTTCATGCGCCTTGCTGCCACGCACGGTAGTCCGCCATGAGCTGGCCGAACAACTGCTTGGCCGTCGGGCTGTGATCGAGGTCTGCGCGGCTGTTGACTCGGCAGAATTGCCGGATGTAGTCAGCGGCCCACTGGTTGCGCGACAAGCCGGCTTCGGGGTCCGTCTTGCTGACGACGTAGGTCTGGAACAGGTCGGTGTCGCACAGCATCCCGGCCGACTGCGCCAGGGTTCCGCCTTTGGGCTTGTCGGGCTCGACCGGCTTGGGGGTGTCGTCGTCGTTGAGCTCCACCAGCACGGCCATGAACCGCTGGCCGGCGGTGTTGCCCTTGCGAACGGTCATGCTGCGGAACGTGTCGAGCGCGTCGGCGTCAGGCAGCCAGAACGTGACCTTGGCGCCGCCCGTGTGCGTCTCGCTCCAGCCCGCGAGCATCAGCTCGCCCTGGAAGGCGGTGGCCGGCATCATGCGAGCCTCCACAGCGGATTGGCGCGGGCGTGCGATCGCACCCCGGCGCTGTTGGCGTACTGGCCGGTCTTGACGATGATCCCGCGCCGGGACATCGTGAGGCACACGGCGCCCCAGGCGTTGGCGCTGGGCGGCTCCTCCAGGCCTTTGGCGATGGCGTAAGCCTTGGCCTGTTCGAACAGGACGCCGTACCTGGTCGCCGTGCCGTAGTTCATGTTCAGCGTGCCGATGACGCGCTCCAGGCGGAAGAACTCGGTGCACAGCCGGATGGCGTGCTCGCGCCAGTCCTCGCCGGCAAAGTCGAGGGCGACCTGGGTGCCGATGTCGCGCAGGGCGCGGGCGGTGTGGTGTTGCAGGGTCATGGGATGCGCTTGACCTTGATGAGTGAGGCGAGCCGTTCGCGGACAGCCGCAGACGGTCCGTTCCCTTTGACGGGGGCGGGCAGGGCGACCAGCGCCCGAGGGATCGCCGGCCATTCGCGCTGTCGCAACTGGTCGGCCAGGGCACGCTCCCACCGCGCCCGGATGGCGCTGTAGGTCGTTTGCCGCATGTCGTAGTGGGTGACCTCCACCGCCGCCCAATAGACGGCGGGGTGCGACCATTCGGGGTTCTTGCCCAGGTCGCGGGCGTGCATGTTCCGCATCGCCTCCATGAAGGCGGTGTGCGGCTCCAGGGGTGGCCGGCACAGCGCAATGAACTCGGGCAGCGTCGGCGGGAACTTCAGATCACGGCACCCGTCCAGGCCGCGCCGGATGTCCTCGCCGCTGAACCCAGCCAACTCGGCACCCCATTCGGCCAGCAGAATGTCCTGGGGCACCCCGCTGTAGCGGTCGGCGAACAGCGTGCCGTAGCGGGCCGACAGCTTGGCGAACAGCGCCTTGACCCAATCGGGCCGCAGCGGCTGCACGTCAGCCGACGATGGTGGCGTCAACGTCAACGACACGGGAACCTCCTGCGGGGCCGAACAGCCCCTCCATGAATGCCTCGCGGCGGTCGGTCTTGGTCGGGGTGCGACGGTCGTCCACGCAGCGCTCGGCGGCGCGACTGATCCAGCCATTGAGGAACCGGCCGAAATCGCGCTTGGGTCGGCGGGCCGGGTTCATCTTCAGCCATGTGTTGGCCTTGTCGATCTCGCGCTTCACGTCAACGCGGTCGCCGTAGGTGTGGGCCAAGACGAACGCCACCTCGTCGGGGACTTCCAAACGCTCCAGGCCTGCGTCCCAGCGCACCACCTCCTTCTTCTTGGTAATAGGTTCATTGATAGGTTCGTGTGCATTTGGTGCACTACCCCCCCTCACCAAATGCACGGGTAGTGCATCTGGTGCACTACCCCCCCAAGCGAGATTCAGTCGGTAGATGTTGGGCAGGTTGACGCCCCCCATCTGGCGGCGCTCGACGGTCAGGACGCCCAGGGATTCCAGCTTCTGGATGGCCGAGATCACGGTGTTGTTGACCATGCCGGTGTCCTCGGCCAGCCGCGACAGCGACGGGTAGCAATCGCCCTTGTCGTTGCTGGCGTAGTTGGCAAGCATCAGCAGCACGAACTTCTCGCGGGTGGGCAACTTCAGGCCGACGGCCCAGGCCATCGCCTGAAAGCTCATGCGTGGCTACCCTGGCGGGTAGCCTGCGCAGCGAGGAATTCGGGCGACGGTGGGATCGTCTTGCCGCGACCGGCCACCGAACGCGGCACGCCCCGCAGCATCAGCTCCAGGTCCGGTTCGAACCCCGGCGTGATCTCGCGGGCTGCGTCAATGAACGCCAGGGAGAACGAGGTGCCCGGCTTCTTCAGACCGTACTTAATGAGCCGGGCGTAGGCCATCGAGGAGCCGATGGCAAAGACGATCATCTTGACGTTCTCGGTGCCTACACAGTCCCAATAGTCGCGCAGGTTCATAGGCTTGCTCATTGACATCGATGGAGTCCTTGATGGTTGGTCAGTAAGTGCAAAGGTAGCCAATGGTAACGAAAAGTTGCGTTGCGTCAACTGGTGCGGCGGAACTTCACTACATTGATACCCTTCAAGATACTGTGGTACCTTTCCGGACACGGCGCTTTTGGCGCCGCATTGACATGACATGCGCTATGGATGTCAAAGAGGTAATTGCATGGAAGACGTGAACGACGTTAGGCTGCGGAACTACAAGGCGCTGATGCTGCGGTTTCGCCAGAAGGAATCGGAACGAGGAGAGCCCGAGCGCGGGCTTCTCAATCGCTTCGGTAAGTTCGTGGAAATCAGCCCTCGCTACCTTTCGCACGTCAACAACGGGCGCAAGGCCATCGGTGCGCAGACGGCTCGTCAGATCGAGACGGCTTTCGGGTTGCCGCTGGGGTGGATGGATCACGACCACATGGCGGGGCCAGCGGCGAACTCTCGATCCGAGCGCGAATACTTGGAACTTGCGTTGCAGCTCTTTCGACAGTCGCCAGTTGAGGCGCAGTCGCTGCTGCTGAAGTACGTCAGCGAACGGATGCTAGGCCAGAACAGCCAGGAAAACAGTCGTGAAGCTGCCCACTCAAAAACACGAGTGCGAAACAAGTCTTGAAGCCGCCGTCGTCTTTGCGGCCATGTTGGTGATGGTGCCCGTCCAGCAGCGCCCGCAGGTGCTTTCGGTAATCCGCGCCATCGCCAGCCCACAAATGAGAAACGCCACGGAGCCGCTTGAGAGTCCCGTGGCGCATCGACCACCCCCTTATCAGGGGTGAGGGGTCAGCCGTGCAGCTCGGCGCTGTAGGCGGCGTCTTCTTCGTCCTGGTGGTGGGACTGGCGGAAGGTATCGGGGTCGGGTGACGGGCCGGCCACATCGGCCCAATGCGTCACGCCCTCGATGATGCCGCCCGAGGCGCAGTCGAACCAGCAGCCGGCCTCGTCGTCCCACCAGCCCGAGAACCACTCGCCCGTGTCGCGCCAGCACAAGACCGTCGTGTCGGCGTCCGGCCAGGCCGAGGCGGGGGTCCAGTGCAGGGCGCTCATGCTGCCTCCACTACTTCTGCGCGTTCAGCCTCGACGGCGATCTGGTCGGGCGTCACATGGCTGAAGATGGTGACCGTGGTCCTGTGTCCCTGGTCGTCAATGAGGATCAGGTCGCGGAGGTGGAACTGGCGCCCCCCAGGCCGGTGGATGTCCAGCGCCCTGATGGGCGTGAGCTCGGTGCGGACGATGTTGTGAACGTGCAGCGTTGTAGTCATGGTCAGATTCCGGCAGCGATGAGAAGGCCAAGGGAGATGCCGAACGCAGCCGCGAAGGCGTAGTCGGCGGGGGTAGGTTTGCGCATGGGGCTCTCCTGTTGCGTGCGGCCAACTGGCCCCACTCGCCAACGCCCCAGCGGGCGTTGCGCGGCTGGGGTCAGGCTTGCAGGATCAGAATGCGACCCTGCGGGCGGCGCGGTTCGTCGCTGTACTCAGTGCATACGAGATGGCGCAGCATGGGGTCGCCGTAGGGCAGGAACTCCTTGGCATCGTCATTCCAGGCAACGTGGTCGTCCGGGCCCAGGTACTCAACCAGAGCGCCGTCGAGTACGTGGTTGGACTCTCCGAGGTCGAACTCGTCGTCGTACTCGCAGAACCATTGGCCGACATCCGGCACGACAGGGTTGAGGTCCATGTCAAAGAAGACGGTGCCGTGCTTCTCGACGGCTTTGACAACGGTGTTGGTGTTGAACATCTCTGAACTCCTGGGTGGGTTGTCGATGGGATGATTATGCTACCGTAAAGGTAGCCATGCAATACCCAAGGAACCAGATCAGGCATGTTTCTCTGCACCTTCGGCTACCTCGCGGGCATCCAGCCACTGCACCCGGAGCGTGGAGGCGCAGACATGCCGGGGCAGTTCACGGGCGCCGCCCCAGCCGTCATCTGTCGCCACGACCACATGGCCGGCAAGGTCCACCCCGGCCCAGGGCTCGCCCAGGTGCACGAACCGCTGCTCCTCGCAGGGGATGCCCCAGGCGTCGTCGTCCACGAACGCCACTAGCCCGTTGTCCAGCTCGACGCGGCGCAGGTAGCCGCGCTGCCGGGCCGGGCGGCCAAAGAACACAGCCTCGCGCAGAGACTCGTACGCGACGTCGCCGTCGCCGTCCCCATCGAGGTCGATCACGGCCACCGTGCGGCGCCAGGGGTTGAAGTGCAGTGCTCTCATATCTCCTCCCTTTGCTTTTGCATGTGCTCGGACACCAGAAGCTCGATGCGGTCGCGGTCGTCCTTGGTCATCTTTCGCTCCAGCCAGGGCGCAGCCCGCCCGCGCTGGTCGCACACCTCGAAGTCGATCTCCTCGAAGCCGTAGTAGTCCATGTCGCTTGGCGCGTTCCAGCTCCCGCTGCCCTCGACCTTGATGTAGTGCGTCACCCTGATGAGGCAGGGGATGCCGTGGATGCGCGCCTCGATCACGCTGCGCTCCTGGCGAGGCGCTGGGCGTAGTGCCACACGCTGTTGACCTGCACGATCTGCTGCGGGGCGTTGAACGTGCGCTCGGCCTCCACCACCACACCGTCGGCCACCTTGAACAGACCCCGGTGCTTGGTGCCGACGTTGACCAACAGACCACGGGTGACGAGGTTGTAGATCGTGACCTTGGTGCAGCCGGCGCGTTCGGTGATTGCGTGGATGGGCTGCGGGTGGATGCAGATGCTGGCGATGGTGCGGTGTAGGTCGTTCACGGGTGGCTCCTCAGAACAGCGCCGGCTCATCCGGCAGGGGTTGCTTGGGCAGGGGGATGCGCACGATGGGGGGCAGGGCGTCGGCGCTCTTGGTGGTGCCGAACGGCCACCAGGGCGGGCACCCTGGCGGCTTGCGCCCGTCGGGCAGGGTGGTCATGGCCTGTCGATGCCGGACACGGTGGGCAGGGGCGTGCCCTGCCAGTCGGCCCAGACGTTGGAATTGCAGCCACCCGCCGGGATCACTTCGCAGGCGTCCAGGGGACCGCCGGCGATGATCAAAGACATGGCGTCGTTGGCGCGGTGCGTTCGGTCCACGCACAGCGCAAAGGCTTGGTCGCGGGAGGCGATGCCGCCCGTGCGGTGGTGGGCTGGGTGGTTGAAGAACTGGCGAGTGGTCATGGCAGGTTTTCCTTTCAGCGGTTGGTGGCGGCATCGAAGCCGGCGAGGTAGGCGTGCATCAGCGCGGCCAGCTCTCGCGCTGGGACGTGGCCGGTGGTCAGTGGCGACGACACCCCGGCGCCTTTGTTCACCATGCGATGTAGGCACCAGCCGCCGTAAGCGCCCGACAGGTGGTAGTTGCCGACGTTGGCAACAGCACGACCGTCGGCGCCGGTGCTGTAGGGCTCGGCGGGCGAGCCGGTGACTCGGTTGATCCGGGCCACGATGGCTTCCAGATGCGAGCGGGTGATGCGATCGGTCAAGTCGTTCTCCTTGGTGGTGGTGTCGATGGTGGTAGTTTCGTGACTGTGCAGGTAGCAGAAACAGGCAAAACCCTCAGTGCAGGACGACGGAACCGTCAGCCTGGAGGGCGCCCTCGCCGTCGGCCACCGTCATGGCGCGGCTCTTGGCGAACTGGATGCGGCAGGTGCTGGGGTTCAGCCCCAGGCTGCACAAGGCGGTCAGGAAGTCCTGCCGAGTGGCCTCGACGTTCAGTGCGGCCACTGTGCGCAGCAGGCAGGTCAACGAGAACCGGCACTGCACCGCGAACTCCTCGCGGTTCTCCATGCAGAACTGGTAGTCGGCCACGATGCTGCGCTGAATGTCGGTGAGTGCTTGCATGTCGTTCTCCTGTCGTCTGGGTATGATTATGATACCCGCACGGTAGCTGTGTCAACGGGTTTTCCCCAGGCAATGGTGACTTTGTGACACCGTAGGGGAAGCAATGCTCACTTGCAGGGTGCAGAACAGTGAGACAGAATCGGCGCGTTTTCATCGCGCCCCTGCACATGCCCAAGAAGCAACCCGACGCCCTGGCGATTGAGTACCGACCGCTAGATGCGCTGATCCCCTACGCCCGCAACAGCCGCACGCACAGCGAGGCCCAGGTCGCGCAGATCGCGGCCAGCATCCGCGAATTCGGGTGGACGAACCCCGTGCTGGTGGACGAGCAGCAGACCATCGTGGCCGGCCACGGGCGCGTCCTGGCCGCGCAGAAGCTGGGCCTGGAGTCGGTGCCCACCATCACCCTGGCAGGGCTGACGGACGCCAAGCGCCGGGCCTACGTCATCGCGGACAACAAGCTCGCGCTGAATGCCGGGTGGGACGAGGAGATGCTGAAGGTCGAGCTGCAAGAGCTGACCGACGCCGGCCTCGATGTGGGGATGGTCGGCTTCTCGCCCGAGGAGCTGAATGTCCTGTTCAACGGCTGGCAGTCCGACATCGACGTGGTGGACAAGCACGGCGAGAACACGGACGGGATCGGTGGCGTGGTGAAGATCAAGGTCGCCAAGGGTGACGAGGAAATGGCGAAGGAGGCCATCACCAACGCCCTGGACGCTGCCGGCGTTGAGTATGAATTCGCCTGACGAGACGCCCGGCAAGCTGAACGTGCTGGTGGCGTACCCCTACGTCACCGACGGGATCGTCGCGCAGATGCGGTCCCGCCAGGATTCAGTGAGGTTCGTTCTCGACTCTGGCGCCTTCACGGCCTGGAAGGCCGGCAAGCCGATCGCACTGGACGACTACTGCCGCTTCATCGAGCGTCTGCCGATCCAGCCCTGGCGGTACTTCACGCTCGACGTGATCGGCGATCCTCACGCCAGCATGGCGAACTACGAGGCCATGCTCAAGCGCGGGTTCAAGCCCGTGCCCATCTTCACCCGTGGTGAAGACCCGAGCGTGCTGGACGACTACTACAAGACCAGCGACGTGGTGGGCATTGGCGGCTTGGTCGGCACCCAAGGCAACAAGGGGTTCGTCAACGGGATCATGCGCAAGGTCGGCCAGCGCCGGGTGCATTGGCTGGGCTTCACGAACATCGACTTCATCAAGCAGTACCGCCCCTATATGTGCGACTCGTCCACCTGGGAAGCGGGGGCAAGGTTCGCGGCGATCAAGCTCTACATGGGTGGCGGCAAGTCGATCACGTTGAAGAAGACCGATTTCCAAAAGAGCCCTGACCCGAGAGTCCTTGAACGCCTCAAGAAGCTGGGCGTGAACCCCTACACCCTGGCAGCGAATGGCGCCTGGGCTGGTGGGTTGAGCGTCAATCGAACCCTCTGCGCCGCGAGTGGTGTCGCGCTTTCCGTGGATGTCGAGCGGAACCTGGGCACCAAGGTTTTTCTCGCGCTCACCACCGAGATGGCTTTGCGCCTTGTCGCCAGCCAGTACGAATATCAAACCGAAAGGAAGGCAGCATGAAGAAGGCGATGGTGGTCTTGTCCGGTGGACAGGACTCAACGACGTGCCTCTATTGGGCCAAGGCGGTGTTCAAGGAGGTGCACGCCGTGACCTTCGACTACGGGCAGCGCCACGCGCTGGAGCTGGACGCCGCTCGCAACGTCGCCAAGATGGCCGGGGTGGTGTCGCATGAGGTGGTGCAAGTCCCCGGTGTGCTGCGCAGCCGGTCCCCGCTCACCGACCCGTCGGTCGAGCTGGAGACCTACTCAGACTTCGACAGCATGGACGCCATCATCGGCGACCGGGTGGAGCTCACGTTCGTGCCGATGCGCAATGCGTTCTTCCTCACCCTGGCGGCGAACCTCGCCCTGGCGCGGGACTGCTACCACCTCGTCACCGGGGTCTGCCAGCAGGACAACGCCAACTATCCCGACTGCCGGCAGACGTTCATCGAGTCCCAGGAGCGCACCATCAACGAGGCGCTGGGCATCGACACCTTCCGCATCCACGCCCCGCTGATGTCGCTGTCCAAGGCCGAGATCGTGCGCTTCGCGCAGCAGATTCCCGGCTGCATGGACGCGATGGCCTACTCGCACACCTGCTACGCCGGTCAGTTCCCGCCGTGCGGTGAATGCCACTCTTGCGTCCTGCGGGCGCACGGGTTCGCCCAGGCCGGTGTGGCCGATCCCCTGGTGGTGAGGGCCGCGCAATGAAGACCGCCACCGCCATCGCCGAGCGCATCCGGTCTGCCGGTGGGTCGTTCTTCGCCAACGACAACATCGCCCAGCACCTTGAGCCTGGGGAACTGGAAGCCCTGGAGCGCGAGCTGGTGGACACGATGGGGGCCGTCCTGCGCGGCTTGGTGATCGACACCGAGAACGATCACAACACCCAGGAAACCGCCAAGCGCATCGCCAAGATGTACGTTCGCGAGGTCTTCCGGGGGCGCTACCAGCCCATGCCCTCGGTCACCGACTTTCCCAACGCCAAGCACCTGGACGAGATTTACACCATCGGCCCGATCACCGTCCGGTCGGGGTGCTCGCACCACATGGTGCCGATCATGGGCAAGGCCTGGGTCGGGGTGCTGCCCAGCGAGCGGGTCATCGGCATCTCCAAGTTCATCCGGCTGGTGGAGTGGATCATGGCCCGCCCGCAGATACAGGAGGAGGCCACCGTCCAAGTCGCCGACCTGATCGAGCAGCTCATCAACCCCAAGGGGCTGGCCATCGTCGTGCGGGCGCAGCACCAGTGCATGACGTGGCGCGGGGTGCGCGAGACGGACACCTCCATGACCACCTCGGTGATGCGCGGCGTGTTCCTCACCAACCCAGCCGCCCGCAGCGAGTTCTTGAAACTGATCGAGGGCCAGCCATGAGCTACCAATCGACCAAGACCTACGGCAACCACATCGGCATCTCGGCGGCGTTCCGCCAGTGGAAGGCGCACTCCCACTGCCAACTGATCCACGGCTACGCCCTGGGGTTCAAGTTCGTGTTCGAGGCCGACGAGCTGGACGAGCGGAATTGGGTGGTGGACTTCGGTGGGCTGAAGTCGCTCAAGGGCATTCTGGAGGACACCTTCGACCACAAGGTGGTGGTGGCCGAGGACGACCCGCACCTCGACTACTTCCGCCAGGGGCACGACCTGGGCGTGCTCGAGCTGGTGGTGGTGCCCGCCGGCGGCTGCGAGAAGTTCGCCGAACTGGTCTACGAGGTCACCGACCAGTGGCTCAAGGACGCTGGCTTCGCCCCCAGGGTGCGGCTGGTGTCGGTCGAGGTCATGGAACACGGCGCCAACAGCGCCATCTACACGGGCAAGTCATGAAGTACCCGGTCAATGAAGTCTTCCAGACGATCCAGGGCGAGGCCACCTGGACCGGCACCCCGTCGGTGTTCATCCGCCTCCAGGGCTGCCCCGTGGGCTGCGCGTGGTGCGACACGAAGCACACCTGGGACGTGGAGCCCATTGACCGGGTGACCATCCCGGTCATGCTCGCCAAGGACGTGGACGACCGCACCTACGCCGAGATGACCGTGCCCGAGGTCATCGGCCTGTTGGAAACCTACACCGCCCGCCATGTGGTCATCACCGGGGGCGAGCCGTGTCTGTACGACCTGACACCGCTGACCGCCACCCTGCTGGACGCCGGCTACACCGTGCAGATCGAAACCTCGGGCACGCACGAAGTCCGGGTGGACGACCGGGCCTGGGTCACCGTGTCCCCCAAGCTGGACATGCCTGGGGGCTTCGACGTGCTGGACTCCGCGCTGGCCCGCGCCGACGAGATCAAGCACCCGGTGGGCAAGGGCGCGGACTACGACAAGATGCGCGAGCGCATCCTGCCCCGTGTTGCCCAAGGGGTGCCGGTGTGGCTCCAGCCCCTGTCGCAGAACCGCACGGCCACCGCCCTGTGCGTCAACTTCGCCACCCAGCACGGGCACAAGGTGTCGATCCAGACGCACAAGTTCATCGGGGTGCGCTGAGTGACCGACTGGCCCACCCTGCGCCGCGAGTACGTCAACGGCTCCCTGCAACTCAAGGAGCTGGCGGAGAAGCACGGGCTGAAGCCGGCGACCGTCCGTGCGCGGTCACACCGGGAGGATTGGGAGGCGGAGCGCAACGCGGTGCAACGCGCCGTCACGCACGTTGCACAAGCACGGCTGACCGAGGATCGGGCCACCGCCCTGGCGCGATTCAACGACGACGACCTCAAGGTGGCGCGGGCGATCAGAGGGAAGGCGGCCTCGATGCTGGCCACGGCGAAGTCGCCCGCAGACCTCCGCGCCCTGGCGTCGGCGATGGGCGAGGCGCAAAAGATCGGACGGCTGGCCCTGGGGGCCACCACCGACAACACCGGGCTGAGTGACCCGAACGGTGGGCCGATCCCGCTGACGAACGTGCCCGTGGGCGAGTACCTCAAGGCTCGCGCCCAGGTACTGCAAGACTACTGACGGCGGTGGAAGACGCACGGCGGCTCGCCATCCGGCTGGAGGCGCAGCAGGACTTCTACTTCTTCGTCCGCTATATGTTCAAGGCCCGCCGGGGCTATCGGTGGGCGCACAACTGGCACCACCAAGTCGTCTGCGATGCCCTGATGCGCGTCTACCGGGGCGAGTGCACGCGGCTCATCATCAACATCCCGCCCAGGTACTCCAAGACCGAGCTTGCGGTGGTGTGCTGGATGGCGTGGTGCCTGGGGCACTACCCCGACGCCGAGTTCATCCACACCAGCTACAGCGGCACCCTCGCCACCACCAACGCCTTCGCGGCCAAGCTGATGGTGGAGTCCGAGGAGTACCGCGACATCTTCCCCGACGTGCACATCCGGCCCGACAGCAAGGCGAAGGCGGATTGGCGCACCACCGAGGGCGGGATCGTCTACGCCCAGGGCAGCGGCGGCACCATCACCGGCTTCGGTGCCGGCAAGATGCGCGACGGGTTCGGCGGCGCCATCATCATCGACGACCCGCACAAGGCCGACGAGGCGCGGTCGGACGCGATGCGCAAGAACGTCATCGAGTGGTTCGGCAACACCCTGGAGAGCCGCAAGAACGGACCCGACACCCCGATCATCCTCATCATGCAGCGGCTGCACGAAGCCGACCTCGCCGGGTTCCTCCTGGCGGGCGGCAACGGTGAGCAGTGGGAGCACGTCATGGTGCCCGCCATCAGCGAGACAGGCGAGGCACTGTGGCCGGCCAAGCACACGCTGGAGCAGCTCCGCACAATGGAGCGGGCGAACCCCTATGTGTTCGCCGGCCAGTACCAGCAGCGCCCCGCACCCTTGGCGGGTGGTGAGTTCAAGCCGGACGCCATCGGCACCATCGACGCCATCCCGGCGGGCACCCGGCTGGTCCGCGCCTGGGACTTCGCCGGCACCGACAACGACGGCGACTGGACGGCTGGGGGTCTGCTGGGGGCCATGCCGGACGGGCGCTACGTCATCGGCGACATGGCCCGCTTCCGTGCTGGCCCGGAGGTGGTCGAGGCCACCATGAAGGCTACCGCGCAGCGCGACGGCAAGAACGTCATCGTGTCCATCCCGCAAGACCCCGGACAGGCCGGCAAGGGTCAGGTGCGCCAGTTCACCCGCACCTTGTCGGGGTTCACCGTGTCATCGAAGCCGGTGTCGGGCGACAAGATCACCCGCGCCCGGCCACTGGCCGCCCAGGTCAACGTGGGCAACGTCGTCATGCTGCGCGGAGAGTGGAACCAGACCCTCATCAACGAGATGCGAAACTTCCCCAACGGGCTGAACGACGACCAGATCGACGCCCTGTCCCTGGGGTTTGACTACCTCACCGACAACACCCTCGGACTGCTGGACTACTACCGCCAACAGGCGGACGAAGCGGCCCGCATGAGGGCGGCCACACTGGCAACCTAGACGGGCGCTGCCGTCTGCGACCACAATGGCGACCCAGGAGATAGCACAAATGGCACGAGAAGGCACCGCAACGCCCGTCGATCCGGGCCTGATCGCCCGCTTGGTGCAGGGCGTCCGGTACACGCTCACCGGGGTCAAGCCGGACAACTGGTTCGGCCCGAACCAGCCCTTGGCGCCGGTCGCCCAGGAGCAGGCGCTCGGTCGCCAGTTCGACTACCAGAGCGGCATCAACCTGCGCACCACCCCGCGTGCCAACGAGGCGATCAGCTTCGAGCACATGCGCGGCCTG
>Ga0315901_10001036_pt1 | contig 40272 bp, 35 predicted proteins | sample LakEriMetagenome_10_FD_203761 | JGI IMG/M metagenome (GOLD analysis project Ga0315901, IMG submission 203761) | Freshwater fungal communities from buoy surface, Lake Erie, Ohio, United States - Buoy 2 MA116 | ecosystem: Environmental > Aquatic > Freshwater > Lake | place: USA: Lake Erie, Ohio...
CGAAGGCACGCCTCGCCGCCGGCGGCCACAGCGCCGTCGAGGTAGGTGAGCCCGAACGACGCCCCGACGAGCTCGCTGCCGCGGTAGGCGCCCGCGACGTACCCGCCGGTGTCGGCGATCGCGGTGAGGATGTTCACCGGACCCGGCGAGCGGTCGAGCGGCACCCGCCACACCTCGGCGAGCAGCTCGCTCACCCTGCGCAGCTCGCGGTGGCCGCCCACCGGGCGCACCTCCACACCCGCGGCGTGCGCCGCAGCGGTCGCCTCGGCGTCCGTGACGACCAGCAGCGAGGGATCGTGCGCGATGCTCACCGCGTCCCGCTCCCGCCGATCCCGTCGCCGCGGCCGATCCGCAGGAGCGGCACGGCTTCGGCACGACCGAGCACGGCCGCCCCACGGAGGCCGTCGGCCGCGAGCCGCAGCAGCCCCCACGACGTGGCGATCACCACCGTCGGCCCGCGTTCGTCGAGCCCGAGCACCTCGCCCGGTTCGGGCGGCAGCGAGCCGCGGCGGACCGTGACCCCAGCCGTGATCGAACCGTCCGGTGGCGCGACCGACACGACCAGGGTGGTCCGCGCCGACGGGCACTCGTGGTGCCCGGCGACGGCGGCCAGCGTGGCCGCGTCGACGGGCACGGAGGGACCGGGCCGGAGGCGGGCGAGCTCGGCGGTGCCGTCGCGGACGACGAGCTCGGCGCCGTGCCACCCGACGCGCACCGACGGCCGGGCGACGACCGCCCAACCGTGGCCGTCGGGGCTCGGCGCCGCGTCGAAGCGCAGGGTGCCGGTGGTGACCCGGAGACCCTCCCGCGTCCCCTCCCCCTCCGCCGACGCCTCGAACCGCCAGGCACCCCCGGTCGCGCCGATCCACCATCCCGACGGGGCCGGTCCGTGCTCCAGCTCGGGCACCTCGGGCACCTCCGGTGCCTCCGGCGAGTCGGGCGAGTCGGGCGAGTCGGCCGACCGCCATCCGGTGGCGGCGATCACCGCACGGTCGACCGCGGCCCCGACCGGGGACGCTGCCGTGTTCGCGACGACGGCGACCGCCAGCCCGTCGTCGGGGTACACGCGCAGCTCGGCCTTGGCGCCCACGAACTCGGCCAGACCCCCGAACCAGCGGTGACCCGCCGTGGCACCGGTGGTGCAGCCGCTCGCGAGGGCGGGAACGCTGCCGTCGGGCAGCGGGTCGACGTGCGAGAGGGCCGCCACCGCCGGACCGAGGGCACCGTCGGGCACCAGCAGCGCTCGCAGCAGCGCGGCGAGGTCCGCGGGCGAGAGCCAGAGGCCACCGTCGCCGACGGAGGTGCAGCCCTGCAACGACCGCCGCCACGAGCCCGCCCCGGCGGGGACGTAGCAGCCGGCCATCCCGGCCACGGTCCAGCCCGGGTCGTCGCGCACGCCGCCGTCGGTCGCGCCGACGGGGTCGAGCACGGCCCGACGCACCGCCTCGCTCCACGAGGTCCCGGCCTCGCGAGCCACGATCTCGGCGAGCACCGCGTAGTTCGTGTTGTTGTACGACACCCGGCTGCCGGCCGCGAACCACGGCGACATGCCGGCGACGAGCCCGATCACGTCGGCGGGCGTGAGCCGGTCCTCCACGTGGTGGCCGGCCAGCAACCGCAGCGCGTGGTACTCCGGCAGGCCGCTGCGGTGCTGCAGCAGGTGGGCCACCGTGATGGACGACGCTCCGGCGAGCTCGGGGAACCAGCGGTCGAGGGTGGCGTCGCGGGTGAACGCACCGTCGTCCACCGCTCGGTGCACGGCCAGTGCCGTGACGATCTTCGCGAGCGACGCCGTGTACATCGGCGTGTGCTCGCCGACGTCGATCCGGTGCTCCAGCACCGCGCGCCCGCGGCACGCGATCGAGACGCCGTGGAGGTCGACGACGACCACCGCGCCACCGGGCCCGTCGGGGTCGGTCACCAGCAGCTCGACGGCCTCGGCCGCAGCCTGCGCGCGGGAACGATCGGACGGCGGCGCGGTCACGGCCGGACCACCTCGAATCCGGCCTCGAATCCGGCCTCGAATCCGGCCTCGAATCCGGCCTCGAATCCGGTGTCGGGCGCGGTCCCACGCGCACGGCGGGCACCCCGGTCGACGGTCATCCCCGCACCTTGCCGCACGGCGGGCGATGCTCGCACCCCCGCCCCCGACGAACACCGCCCGGCAGGTTCGTCGGCCACCACCAACTCCGGGTCGCGCCGTTCCTGCCAACATCGTCCGGATGGCGGCCGACCGGCAGGTCTCCGGCCCGGGGGAACGGGGGACGCACGCGGGGCGACACGCGCCGCGAGCGCGCACGCGCTCGGTGCGGGTGATGGCGCTGCTGGCCGTGGCGCTGCCGGCGGTGGCGCTGCCGGCCGGGTGCGGGTTCGAGGGTCTCGACTTCGTGGTCGACGACCGCGTGGACATCACCTCGCTCGACGACCGCGACGAGACCGACCTGCCGATCGAGCTCACCTGGACGTTCGACGGTCCGTTCGAGGGCGACGAGGCCGCGTTCGCCGTGATCGTCGACCGCACCCCGCCGCCCCCGGGCCGCGACCTCGACTCGCTGCTCGACGACGACCCGGCCTGCGACGGGCCGCAGGGCTGCCCCGACGGCTACCTGGAGCGCAACCGGGTGTACGTCACCACCGACACGACGATCCTGCTCGACAACGTCGCCGAGGGCACCGCCGCCCAGGAGGCACGCGGGTTCCACGAGGTCAGCATCGTCCTGGTCGACGACCAGGGCCGGCGCGTGGGCGAGCTCGCCGAGTCCGTCCGGTTCCGCCTACCGGGGCGCGACCGATGAGTCCCGACACTGCGGGCACTGCCGGCACTGCCGGCACTGCCGGCACGGCCGGCCCGGCCGGCCCGACCGGCCCGACCGGCCCGACGGGCGCCCTCGCCGACGACGTCCGCACCGTCGAGGTCACCGACGCCGACCGGACCCGCGCTCGTGCGTTGCTCGGGCTCGGCCCGAGCGTCACCGACGCGTCGGCCGGCGACGGCGCACGCGGAGACGCGGCCGACCGGGCCGCCGACCGGGCCGCCGACCGGGCCGCCGACCGGGCCGAAGCGGACGAGACCACCCGACCACTGCGCGAGGTGTTCGCCGAGCACCAGCTCGGTTGGTACGCGGTGGTGGTGCTCGGCGTGCTCGGGCTCGCCGACACCCTGCAGGGGTACGCACTCGGCGTCCTCGCCCCCGAGATCAGCCGCACCCTCGGCATCAGCCGCAGCGAGTTCGCCACCCTCAACGCGGTGAAGACGCTCGCCACCGCGGCGATGACGGTGCCGCTGGTGATGCTCGTGCAACGACGGCCGCGCCGGGCCCTCGTGTCGGTGGTGGGTGCCTTCGTGTGGGCCGTGTTCGCGATCGCCACCGGGTTCGTGGTGGGCATCGTCGGCCTCGCCGTGGTGCTGATCGTGGACGGCGCCACCAGCAGCACCCGGTCCACGATGCACACGCCGCTGCTGGCCGACAGCTACCCGCCCACGGCACGGGTGCGGGTGCTCTCCGCGTACACCGGCCTGAGCGCCGCCGGCAACGTGCTCGCACCGCTCACCGTGGCCGTGCTCGCCACCTGGGCGGGACTGTCGTGGCGCGGCGTGTTCGTGGTGACCGGCGTGGTCACCCTCCTCGCTGCGATCGCCGCGCTGCGCCTGCGCGATCCGGGGTTCGGGCGTTGGGACACCGACCGGGTGCGCCGGATGTCCGTCGAATCGGTCGAACCGGTCGAATCGGTCGAGTCCGTCGGTCCCGTCGCCCACGAACCGGTCGCGCCGACGACCGCCGCGACCGCCGCGACGGCCGGACCCTCGCTCGGGTTCGCCGAGATCGCCCGCCGCCTGCTGCTGATCCCCAGCATCCGCCGTCAGCTCGCGGCGTGGATCGTGCTCGGCATCATGTCGATCCCCCTCGGGACGTTCATCACCTTCCTGCTCGACGAGCGGTGGGGGCTCGGCCCGGGTGGTCGCGGTGCCATCGCCGCCGGACAGGCCGCTGTCGCCCTCGTCGTGCTCGCCGTGTTCGGCCGCCGCGGCGAGGCGATGCTGCGCCGCAGCCCCGCCGACGTGGTGCGGCTCGCCTCGGTGTTCGTGGTGATCTCCACGGTCTCGACCGCCCTCGGTGCGCTCGCGCCGAACCTGGCGCTCGTGGTGATCCTGCTCACCGTCGGCTCCGCCGGCCTGGCCATGCTCGCACCGGCGATCTTCTCGCTGCAGATGGCGCTCGTGCCGGCCGAGATGCGACCCCACGCCGTCGCGCTCGGCGGGCTCGCCAGCGGCATCGGCGGGCTCACCGGCTCGATCTACCTCGCCGGCATCGACCGCCGCTTCGGTGTGGTGGGCGCGATCGTGGCGCTCAGCCTGCCGGGCATCATCGCCGCGCTGGTGATCCGCTCGAACGCGAAGTTCGTCGACGCCGACATCGACCGGATGGTCACCGAGGTGATCGAGACCAGCCGAGTGGAGGCGATCACCGCGGGCGGCGGTCGGCTGCCGCTGCTCACCGTGCGCGGGGTGAACGCCGGGTACGGCGACCTGCAGGTGCTCTTCGGGGTCGACCTCGAGGTACGCGAGGGCGAGATCGTGGCGCTGCTCGGCACGAACGGCTCGGGCAAGTCCACGCTGCTGCGCGTGGTGTCGGGGCTGCTGCTGCCGACGGACGGGTCGGTGCGGCTCACCGGCCGCGACATCACCTACGTCGCACCGGAGCGCCGGGTGCGGATGGGCATCACCCAGATCCCCGGCGGCCGCGCCGTGTTCGGTCCGCTCAGCGTGACCGAGAACCTCCTGGCCTACGCCGAGACGCTCGATCTCCGCCGCGCCGAGCTCGACCGCCGGCTCGAGCGGTGCTTCGAGCTGTTCCCGGCGCTCGACACGCGCCGCGACCAGCGCGCGTCCACCCTGTCGGGCGGCGAGCAGCAGATGCTCGCGCTCGCCAAGGCCGTGCTGCTGCGACCGCGGCTGCTGCTCGTCGACGAGCTGTCGCTCGGCCTGGCACCCACCGTCGTGGCCGACCTGCTCGGCCGGCTCGAGGCGATCCGGGACGAGGGCACGGCGATCGTGCTCGTCGAGCAGTCGGTGAACCTCGCGCTGTCGGTGTCGGACCGCGCCTACTTCCTGGAGAAGGGTCGGGTGCGCTTCAGCGGCACCGGCGACGGCCTGCTCGCCCGCGACGACCTGCTCCGCGCCGTGTTCCTGGGCGAGGCCGGCACCACCCCGTCGGACGGAGGCCCGCGGTGAACGCGTTCGGGCTGTTCGGCTGGGACGTGCCGATCGAGATCCTGCTGCTCGGTGTGATCAGCGGCGCGTCCTACGGCCTGCTGGCCGTCGGTCTCGTGCTCGTGCACCGCAGCAGCCGCGTCATCAACTTCGCCCACGCCGAGGTGGGCGCGTTCGCCGCCACCATGCTCTACGTCGGCGTGAACCAGTGGGACCTCCCCTACTACGCCGTGCTGCCGTTCGCGCTCGCGATCGCGGCGATGCTCGGCACGGGGGTGGAGGGCATCGTGGTCGGCCGGCTCGGCCGGGCTCCGAAGGTGATGAGCGTCGTCGCCACCCTCGGCGTCGCCCAGTTGCTCAGCGCGCTGGCGCTCGCGATCAACACCAGCTCGGGCGGCGACTTCGCGTTCCCGTCGCCCCCCGGCATGCCGGTGTTCGACGTCGGCATCCTGCGCCTCGGCGAGGACGAGACGGCCACGCTCGTGGTGGCGCCGATCGTGGTGGCCGCGCTCGCGCTGTTCCTCTCCCGCACCCGCGCCGGGCTGCGCGTGCGGGCCACCGCCGCGAACCGCGACGCCGCGGTGTTGGCCGGCATCTGGGCCGGTCGCACGTCGCGCACCGTGTGGGCGCTCGCCGGCGTGCTCGCGGCGATGACGGCGATCCTGACGGCGCCGTCGAAGGGACCGGGCTTCGCCGCTGCGCTCGGGCCGGGTCTGCTGCTGCGCGGGCTCGCGCCGGCGCTGCTGGCCCGGATGCAGAGCCTGCCGATCGCGTTCGGCGCCGGCATCGCGATCGGCGTGATCGAGCAGGTGGTGTTCTGGAACCAGCGCAGCACCGAGAACGTCGACCTGATCCTGCTCGTGCTGGTGCTCGTGGCCCTGCTGGTGCAGCGCGACCGCCGCAGCCGCGACGCCGGCCAGGACATCTGGGCCGACGTCGACACCTGGCGGGCGCTGCCGGCCCGGCTGCGCAGCCACCCGCGCGTGCGTCTGGCCGGCGCCGTGGCGGTGGTCGCCGGCGTGGCCGTGGCGGTGCTGGTCCCCCTCGCGCTGGAACCGTCGCGTGCCGTCACGCTGGCGAGCATGACCGGCTACGTCGTGATCGGTGTCGGCCTGGGTCTGATCACCGGCCTCGGCGGCCAGCTGTCGCTCGGCCACTTCGCGATCGGCGCCACCGCCGGCACGGTGTCGATCCTGGTCGCCGATCGCACCGCCAACTTCCTGGCCGGCCTCGCCGTCGCCGCGCTGGTGGGCGGTGCGGTCGCGCTGGTGATCGGGTTGCCGGCCCTGCGGTTGCGCGGGTCGTACCTCGCGGTGACGTCGCTCGCGTTCGCCGTGGCGGCCACCAGCTGGTTGCTGCCACGCGACTGGATGATCGGCGACGGCCGCACACCGCCGAAGCCGGCGATCGGCGCGACCGCGATCGACTCGGCCCGCAGCTACTACTGGTTCGCACTGGCCGTGGCCGTCGTGGTGATCACCGTCGTCGCGCTGATGCGCCGCGGCGGGCTCGGCCGCGTGCTGATCGCCGTGCGCGACGGCGAGGACGTCGCCCGCTCGTTCGGCATCGCCGCGTCCTACCGGAAGATGCAGGGCTTCGTCGTGTCGTGCCTGGTGGCGGGCGTCGGCGGCGCGCTGTACGCGCACACCTTCGCGTCGGTGTCGGTGGCGTCGTTCCCGGCGTCGGCCAGCATCGACGTGGCGGTGATGGTGGTGGTCGGAGGTGCCACCCTGCTGGCCGGACCGATCATCGGCGTGCTGTTCGTGGTGGGTGTGCCCGCCTTCGTGCCGCTCGACGCGGCCGGTCTCGCCACCACCAAGCTCGGCCTCCTCGTGCTGCTCGTGTACCTGCCGGGCGGCTTCGCCCAGCTGCTGCTCCCCGTCCGCGACGCGATCGTCCGCCGCCTCACCGGCCAGGAGGTCGCGCCCCGCATCGGCGACCTCGACGAAGCGGCTCCGATCCCCCGGCCGGCCGCTGCACGGGAGCCGGCGACGTCCACGGTGGAACCTCTCCAGGTGCCCGTCGGTGCCGCGCCGGTGGTGCTCGCCGCCCAGAGGCTCTCCAAGCGCTACGGCGGGGTGCACGCCGTGGCCGACGTGTCGCTGGAGGTGCGCCGCGGCGAGATCGTGGGGCTCATCGGACCGAACGGCGCGGGCAAGACCACCCTGTTCGAGCTGCTGAGCGGCTTCGGACGACCCGACGGCGGCCGGGTGCTGCTCCACGGCGACGACATCACCCGGCTCGGGCCCACCGCTCGCGCCCGCGCCGGCCTGGTGCGCTCGTTCCAGAGCTCACCCCTGTTCCCGACGATGACGGTGGTCGACTGCCTCACCACTGCGCTCGAGCGCGAACACCCGACGAACGCGCTGCTCGCCGCCGCGGGTCGCCACCGGGCGGAACGCCTCCGTCGCGAGCGGGCCGTGGAGTTCGCGCTGCGCTTCGGGCTCGAGCCGTTCCTCGACCGCCGCATCGCCGAGCTCTCCACGGGCACGCGACGGGTGTGCGAGCTGGCGTGCGTCACGGCACTGCGCCCCTCGGTGGTGCTGCTCGACGAACCCGCCGCCGGCCTCGCGCAGCGCGAGGTGGAGGCGCTCGTGCCGGTGCTGCGCGACCTGCGCGCCGAGCTCGACTGCACGATGGTGGTGATCGAGCACGACCTGCCGATGCTCGGCCGGCTGAGCGACCGGATCGTCGCGATGGTGACGGGCCGGGTGGTGGCCGACGGCTCGATCGACGAGGTGTGCGCCCACCCGGAGGTGATCGCGGCCTACCTCGGCGAGAGCGGTCGGGCAGTGGGACGTTCGGGCGCCGCACAGGTGGGAGGAGTGCAGATGGGAGGAGTGCAGATGGGAGGAGTGCAGATGGGAGGAACACAGATGGGAGGATCCGCGTCATGAGCTTCCGCATCCGGCTGCCGGAGGGCATCGACACGCCCACGGTCGTCGTCGACCTCGACGTGCTCGACCACAACGTGGCCACCTGGGCGCAGCGCTTCGCCGATCGCGGCGTCGGCCTGCGCCCGCACACGAAGACGAGCAAGTGCCCGCAGATCGTGGCGCGCCAGGTGGCGGCCGGTGCCGTCGGGCTCACCGTCGCCACCCTCGGCGAGGCCGAGGTGCTCGCCGACGCCGGGTTCGACCACCTGTTCCAGGCGTACCCGCTGTGGGCCGGGCGCGACGACCGCGCGAGGCGCCTGCGGGCGCTGCACGAGCGCGTCGACCTGATGGTCGGGGTGGAGTCGGCCGAGGCCGCCGCCGCGCTCGGTGCCGCCGTGCGCGGGACCGACCGTGCGCTGCCGGTGCTCGTGGAGGTGGACCCGGGCATGCACCGCAGCGGTGTGCTGCCCGCCGACGTCGCCGGTGTGGCCCGAGCGGCGCTCGACGCCGGTCTCGACGTCCGTGGCGCGTTCACCTTCGGTGGTCACGGCTACGGCCTCTGCGACGCGCCCGCCCACGCCGCCGACGACGAGGTGGCCGTGCTGAGTGCCGCGGCCGAGGCGCTCGACGGCCTGGGGATCGTGCCGGCGGTGCTGAGCGCCGGATCCACGCCGACGGCGCAGCTGAGCGCACGGCCACCGGTCACCGACGAGCGGCCCGGCACCTACGTGTTCCACGACCACCAGCAGGTCACGCTCGGCGTGGCCGGCTGGGACGAGGTGTCGCTGTGCGTGGCCGCCACCGTCGTGGCGAGCCACGCCGACGGGCGGTTCGTGCTCGACACGGGCTCCAAGGCGCTGGCGTCGGATCGGCCCGCCTGGGTGGACGGGCACGGGAAGATCCCGGCGTACCCCGACGCCGAGCTGCGCTCGCTGAGCGAGCACCACTGCGTCGCGTGGACCACCGGACCGCGGCCGCGCGTCGGCGAGGTGGTGGCCGTGGTGCCCAACCACGCGTGCACCGTGGTGAACCTGGTCGACGAGCTCACCATCGTGCGCGACGGCGAGGTGGTCGACGTGTGGCCGGTCGCCTCGCGCGGCCGCAACCGCTGACGCCGCCGCCGGGTCGGTCCGGGTCGGTCCGGGTCGGTCCGGGTCGGTCCGGGTCGGTCGCGCAGGTCGGTCGCGCAGGTCAGCCGCGCAGGTCGCGGCGTGCGGCGATCGAGCGCAGGCCGCGGGCGAAGGTGGCGCGCCAGGCGAGGTGGTCGTGCCCGCCCGAGTACGGCTGGAAGTCCACCGACACGCCGAGCGAGCGGAGGGCGTCGACGAAGCGGAGCGTGTGGTCGTAGGCGCTCACGCCGTCGGGTGCGAGACCGGTCTCGAACGTCCCCATCTCCGTGTACACCACCGCGCCGCGCGCCCCGTCCGCCGTCCACCGCTCGGCCAACCAGCCCGTCGCCGTCGGGCCGCTCGCCTGGTCGGCCGCCTGGTCCGGGTGGAAGCCCCAGGGCACGCTCTGGGCGAGTGCGTTGCCGAAGCGGTCGGGGTGTCGGTACGCGAGCCACCCGGCCGCGAGGCCGCCGAGGCTCGCACCGGCGACGATCGTGCGCGCGGCGTCGGTGGTGAAGCGCCACCGGGTGGCCGCCCAGGGCACCAGCTCGTCGACCACGAACGCGGCGAAGTCCTCGCGGCATGCGAGCTCGGCGTTGCGCGACGCATCGCTCGCGTAGTGGCAGTAGAGCGTGACCGCCGGGGGCAGCTCACCGGTCGCCACCATCGCGTCCACCTGCTCGGGGGTGTGCATCAGGTGGGCGTAGACGCCGCCGTCGAACACCACCACGAGCATCGGAGGCTCGGGGCTCGTCGCCGCACCGGTGCTCACGTGCACCCACACGCGCCGCTCGTCGCCGAGGTGGGCGCTCGCGAGGCGGTGCTCGGTCAGTTCGCCCAGCATCGGCGCACCGAGGAACGGCTCGGGCGGGGCGTCGGGTCCGCGGAGCACGCTCTGCACGAACGGCGGGCCGGGGTGCTCGGGGTCCACCGGGTACACGAACCGGTCGGGGTTGCCCGGGTCGGGCCGGGGGCCGCCGTCGGGGCCGTACAGCACGGGCAGCAACTCGTCGAGCGTCTCCGGGTACACCAGGCCGGGCGCCCCGACCCAGAACAGGTACGTGCTCAGCACGTCGCCCGGCAGCTCCCAGGTGCGGGCCGCGACGTCTCGGTGATGACCGTCGGGGTCGGCCCCGCCGTGGCGCTGCAGCAACCGCGGCGTGGCGCCACCGTTCACGAAGCCGCTGATCATCAACGTCTCGCCCTCGCCGTCGGCGATGCTGCGCAGGAAGGTGGCGAACAGGCGGTCGGGGCGGCCGGCGACGCGGTGGAGCACGGGCGACACGCCGTCGCGGGCGAAGCGCGCGAGCGCATCGGCGAGGGCGGCCCCGGCATCGTCCACCGGGTCGAGCACCTGGGCGTGCGCGGGGGCGTGCGCCGGGTCGTGCGCCGGGTCGTGCGCCGGGTCGTGCGCCGGGTCGTGCGCCGGGTCGTGCGCGGGGTCGTGCACGGGGTCGGACACGGAGGGCATGCTGCCAGCCAACTCGCGCCGTGGCCACCCCGGTTGGGCGGTTCGGACGGACGCGACACGGTCGCTTGGTGTGCGGCACCAACGCCTCGTGGGTGATCGTCGGACAAGATCACGTCCATGCGCCGCTCCCGCCGATCGACCGCCCGCCCCGCGTCCCGTCTCGCACCGATCGCCGTCGCCGGCTGCCTCGTGCTCGCTGCGTGCGGCACCTCGGGCGGCGAGTCCGACGACGCCGACACCACCGCCGCACCCACCACCGAGGCCGCGCCGGAGACGACGGCGACCGAGGCGACCGACGCCCCGCCCACCACCGAGGCCACCTCGGCGCCCACCACCGAGGCCGCACCCACCACGGTGGCCGGGCCGCCCGCCGACCTGGTGCTCGGCTTCGACCTGTCGAGCGGCGACATCAACGCCACTCGCGAGAAGTACGGCGTGGAGGGCCAGAACACCAACCTGCTGCCCGAGGACTACGTCGTCGCACTCCTCGACCACTACAACGAGCAGGGCGGCATCGACGGCCACGAGATCGTGCCGCTCAACTACACGGCCGCCGGCGACGTCGCCGCCGACGTGCGCGACCAGGAGCGTTGCGAGACCTACTTCAACGGTGACGTGGTGGCCGACGTCGTGATCGGCACGAACTCGGCGATCCTCAACGGGTGCGCCACCGACGCCGAGCGGATCGTGGTGGGCCGCGGCTTCACCGGCCTCACCGAGTCCGAGCTCGAGGCGTTCCCGGGTCTGATCAACCCGCAGGCCGCCACCTACGACCGCGTGGCCCGCTCGGCCGTGCAGCTCGCCGTCGACGAGGGGCTCCTCACCGACGGCACCGTCGCCGCCGTCGTGTACCCCGGGTGCGAGAACACGAGCGAGGTGTTCGAGCTCGCGCTGCGCCCGGCGATCGAGGAGGCGGGCGGCACCGTCACGGCCTTCGAGGGCACCTGCATCCGATCGCAGGCCGACGAGGGCACCGCCATCGCCGAGCTCCCCAACGCCATCCTGCAGTTCAAGGCCGACGGTGCCGAGGTGGTCTTCAACCTCACCACCGGCTTCATCCCCGTCTCGCTGATGATGAACGAGGCCGAGAACCAGGGTTTCGCGCCGGCCTGGGTGCTGACGTCGAACAACGAGTTCGGCGCGATCACCTCGATGAACCCGCCCGCCGCTCAGCTCGCGAACACGGTGGGCGCCGGCTGGACGGCGGCGCTCGACACCTTCGAGCTCGATCCGGCGAACCTCGGCCCGAAGGCACCCGAGTGCCTCGAGACGTTCGCCTCGATCGGCTTCCCGGCGCCCGCGAACCTCGGTGAGCTCGCCTCCCAGCTCGACGCCTGTGGCGTCTTCTGGGCGCTCGAGGAGATGCTCACCGGCGCCGCCGAGCTCGACCGCGACACGATGCTGGAGACGCTGCTCGCCTCCACCGAGGACACGGCGGCGCTCACCAACTCGATCGACTGGACCTCGGGCCGTCAGCCGGCGGCGAGCTACCGCCCCGCCCGCTTCGACGCCGCCACGGGCCGCTTCGCCTACACCGGCGACGCGGTGGCGATGCCCGACTGACGTCGCACCGCCGGCGCCGCCCGGTCCGGGGGCCTCCCGGACCGGGCGGTGTCTGCTACGACAGCGCTCGTGACCACCTCCCCCGACCCGTCCGGCTCGACGCCGCGGACGCGGGTGCTGCCCGTGCCGGCGGCGCTGTCGCTGCCGGTCGTCGGTGATCCGAGCCTGCGCGCCGACGGCGGTGCCGTGGCCTCCACGATCACCGTGGCCGACCTCGAGCGGGACGTGCGCACCAGCACCGTCGAGGTGCGCCTCCTGCGGTCGCGCACGCCGGCAGCCGCGGCTGCGGTCGGCGGGTCCGACGTCGAACGGTCGGAGCCGGTGTGGCGCAGCGGCGGCACCGACGACCGGATGCCACGCTTCGCACCGGTCGGCACGCGACTCGCGCACCTGCGCGCGGCCGAGGGCCGCACGACGATCCGCGTCCTCGACCTCGGCAGGGACCTCGGCAGGGACCTCGGCAGTGACCTCGGCAGGGACCTCGGCGTCGGTCCGGGCACCGACGCCGCCACGGATCCCGCCACTCCCGCCACGACCGAGGTGCTGGCGTCGTGGCCCACGTCGATCCGACGCTTCGCCTGGGACCCGACCGGCACCCGCGTCGCCGCGCTGGCGGTGCGCCACTGGGATCGCGAGGCGAGCGAACCGATCACCGTCACCACCGACTCCTACAAGCGCGACGGCGAGGGCCTCGAACCCGACTTGTTCGACCTGCTGCTGGTCGACGCCACCGACGGCACGTGCCACCGGATCGCCGGGCCGTTCACCGCCGCGGGCGACCTCGGCTGGTCCGCCGACGGCACCGAGGTGCTGCTGTGCCTGCCGTACGACGGCCGCCGCTGGCGGTGGGACGTCGTCGCGATCCCCGTCGCGCAGGAGGCCGGCCGTGCAGCGCCGCGCACCCTCACGGCGCACGGCGACTGGGACCGTGCCTCGTGCCCGATCGGCCTCCCCGACGGGTCGGTGCTCTACGTCGGCGGGCGCGCCGGCCCTGGCCACGCCCACGTGAGCCTGGCGACGGCCGGCGGGCACGGCGAGGTGCGCCATTTCACCGTCACCCTCGACCGCAACGTCACCATCGGCGCTCCCGCGTATCCCGGTGCACCGGTACGGATCGACGGCGACCGGGTGCTGTTCACCGCCAACGACGACGGCTGCGCTCGGCTGTACGCCGTGGCGCTGCACGGCGACGCCGCTCCCGCCGACCCCGTCCCGCTGACGCCGTCGGGTGAGGTGATCACGGGCATGGACGCACGCGCCGGCACCGTCGTGGTCACGGTTGCCACCGCCACCTCGCCCGGCGAGCTGCGCGTCCTCGACGCCGACGGCGGCCACCACCTGGTCGCTGCGCCGGCCGGCGTCGTGGAGCTGCCGTGGACCGTCGAGCCGTTCCGCTGCCGCGCGGCCGACGGCGCCGAGGTGCCCGGGTGGCTGCTGCGTTCACGAGCCGCCGGACCCGGTCCGGCACCGCTGCTGCTCGACGTGCACGGTGGTCCGCACAACGCGTCGAACGGCGCGCTCACGACGGCCAACCTGCATCGGGCGCTGCTGGCCGACGACGGTTGGCACGTGCTGCTGGTGAACCCACGCGGATCGGACGGTTCGGGCGAGGCCTGGTACCGCGGGCTCGAGCCGTCCGGCGGCTGGGCGAGCGCCGACACCGGCGACCTGCTCGCCGCCGTCGATGCCGCGGTGGAGCGCGGCATCGCCGACCCCGACCGGCTCGCGGTCACGGGCTACAGCTACGGCGGGCTGATGACGGCCCTGCTCACCACGCGCACCGACCGGTTCCGTGCGGCAGCGCTCGGCGGGTCGCTGGTCGACCTGCGCTCGTTCGTGGTGAGCTCGGACCTCGGCCCGATCCTGGCCGGCCTGGAGGTCGGTGGCACGCCGTGGAGCGACGGAAGCGGGGACGTCGCGGACCGCCGTTCGCCCATCCGGGCCGTCGGCAACGTCACCACCCCGACCCTCGTGTTCCACGGCACGGCCGACCAGCGGTCGCCGGTCACCCAGGCCGAGCAGTGGTACCAGTCGCTGCGGGCACTGCGGGTGCCGTGCGAGCTGGTGCTCTACCCCGGTGCGCCGCACGGCTTCGTGACCGGCGGGCGCCCGAGCTGGGTGGCCGACGCCGGCCGCCGGGTCGCCGCCTGGATCCTCCACCACACCCCCTGAGGCCGGAGGGTCAGGGGGCGGGGTAGCTCGTGTCGGGGTAGGTCGTGTCGGGGTCGAGCGGCCAGATCGGGCGCTGCACGCGCTCCCACGGCAGCGTCGTGGTCTGCGCCGACAGACCGGGGCCGAGCACCGGCACGATCGCCCGGGCGATGCGGCCGTAGTACGCGCGGAAGTGGTTCGCGCTCTTCACCGCGACCAGCGGCGCGGTGCGCACGTCCACACCGTGGATCGTGAACGGCCCGTCGTCGAACACCTGCTGGCTCGCACTCGTGACCACCACGTCCATCGCCCCGATCCGCATCAGCGCGGACGCGCCGAGATCGATCTGCCAGCCCACGCCGCGAAGCTCGTAGCGGCCGTCGGACAACGCCAGCACCTCCGCCGTCGCCTCGATCGGCGGTCCGCTGGTGGGGTCGAGCCGCCCGCCGAGCGACACGGTGATCGTCGCGCCCACGCCCGCGGCGTGCGCGGCCGACGCCGACGCCGGGTCGAGCACGGACCCGAACAGGCCGGTGGCACCGGCGCCGAGCAGTGCCCGCAGCAGGTGTGTGCCGTCGCCGACGCCACCGCCGCCGGGGTTGTCGCTCGTCTCGGCCAGCACCACCGGCCCCCGTCCGATCGCGACGTCGCGCGCCGCGTCGAGCGCGAGCGCGACGGCCGTGGCGGGGTCGTGCAGCTCCACCTCGAACTCACCGCGTCGCGCCCAGATCCGTCCGGCGAGCCGGCTCGCGACGGCCGCGGGGTCGGCCACTCCCTCGACGGCGGTGACGAGCACGCTCGCACCGACGGCCGGGCCGTCGGCGAGCGGGAAGCCGTGCACGAACGTCGCGTCGAGCACGCCCGGCTCGCGCTCGGCGGCGTCGCACAGCTCGAGCGCCGCGGCCGGTCCGGCCACGTCCGTGGCCGTGGGCATCAGCAGCCACGGCAGCCGCTCGACGTGGGTGGCGAACCGCTCGCCAGCGAACCACCGCCCCAACCACTGCACCGCCTCCCGACCCCGGTCGTACATGTCGGTGTGCGGGTAGTACTTCACGCACGTGAGCGCGTCGTAGGGGGCGAGCGTGGCCGAGGTGAGGTTGGCGTGCAGGTCGAGGCTCCCGACGACCGCGACCTCCGACCCGACGGCGGCGCGCATCGCCGCGCCGAGGTCGGCCTCCACGTCGTCGACACCCTCCGCGACCGCGGCCCCGTGGAGCTGCAGCACCACCGCGTCCAGCTCGGCGGCGACGATCGACGCGACGAGCTCGTCACGGATCCCGAGGTACGCCTCACGCTCCAGCGGACCCGAGGGCTGCGCCCCGGCGATCACGAGCGGCACCGCCGTGGCGCCGATCTCGTCGATCCCGTCGAACATGCCGCCCGCGTACGTGCGCCGGCCGCGCTCGACGAGCAGCTCGTCGCCGCGCCGGATCGTGACGTCGGCGAGCGGCGTGCTCCCTGATCGGAACGTGTTGGTCTCGTGCTCGAACCCGGCGATCCCCACCCGACGCGGCCCACTCGCGGTGCCCATGCGCCCCACCGTACGAGTCCCGCCGGGTGCGGTCGTGCGTGCGGCGCCACCAATCCCCGGTCCGGCGTCGGTCGTCGCGCACGAGCGCACGACCGGCTCCGAACGGTCATCATGGACGCGTGCCGACACCACCGCCGACGCCCGCTCCGGAGCCCCGCCTGCCCGACCCCGACGAGCTGCGCTCACGGCTGGCCGAGGCGTGCGAGCGGGCGCGGGTGCCCGGCGCGGTGCTCGGCGTGTCCGTCGACGGCGAGCGCACGGTGGTGGCCCACGGGGTGCGCAACGTCGCCACCGGCGAGGCGATGACCGTCGACACGGTGAACCAGGTGGCGTCGGTGTCGAAGGTGTTCACCGCCACGACGCTGCTGCTGCTCTGCGACGAGCACGGCATCGGCCTCGACACGCCCGCGGCCGATGTGCTGCCCGAGCTCGCCGGTGCGGACCCGGCGGTCACGGTCCGGCGACTGCTCGACCACTCGAGCGGCATCCAGTGCGACCTGTTCGACGACTTCGGGCCGGGGCCCGACGCGATCGGCCGGTACGCCGCGGCCGTCCCCGGCATCGGCTCGGTGGTCGCGCCGGGGCGGTTCTTCTCGTACTCCAACGCCGGCTACGTGGCGCTCGGTCGCCTGGTGGAGCGCCTCGGCGGCGCGAGCTACGACCGCGTGCTCGCCCGGCGTCTGTTCGGCCCGCTCGGCACCGAACGCACCACCCTGCGACTCGACGAGGCAGTGCTGCACCGGGTGGCCGTCGGCCACGACCTCGGCCCCGCCGACGCGGGAGCCGGCGGGAACGGTGCGAGCGGCGCGACGGTGCCGCGGGCGCGACCGTGGATCGACCAGCGCTCGATCTCGCCGACGGGTGGGGTGATCAGCTGCGTGCCCGACCTGCTGCGGCTCTGCGAACTCCACCTCGCCGACGGCGCCGGCGTGCTCGGCGCGTCGACCGCCCGCGCGATGCGGGTGCGGTCGAGCACCACACCCGACCCCTACACGGCCGGACCGGGCTGGGGTCTCGGGCTCACGGACTGCACCGGATCCGACGGCGAACCGGTGTGGGGGCACGACGGCCTCGGTGTGGGCCTCGCCGCCTACGTGCGCATCGTGCCCGGCCGGCGGTGGGCCGTGGCGATGATGGGCGCCGCCGGCCACACCCGCCCGGCGTGGCAGGAGCTCTGGCGCGAGCTGCTGCGCGAGCAGGGCATGGTGATGCCGGAGCTGCCGGCGCCGGACCCCGGCATCGACCCCGGCATCGACCCCGGCATCGACCCCGGCATCGACCCCGGAATCGATACGGATCGCTACGTCGGGCGCTTCTCGCGGCTCAGCCAGGACCTGGAGGTGCGGGTGGGCGACCACGGCGGGCTCGAGCTCGTCACCACCCCGACCGGGGTGCTCGCCCGGTTCGGGCAGCCCACCACGGCACCGCTACGGCCGGTGACCACCGACGTGTTCGCGGTGCGGGCCACCACCGGGGTCGAAGCGGCCGTGGTGTTCACCGACGAGCTCGGCGGCACCGGCCGGGCGGCTCGTCCGGCGTACCTGCACACCGGGTTGCGGGCCACGCCACGGGCGACACCGCAGGACCGCTGACCGTCGGTCCGGCCACGTCCGGCCACCGCCGGCACCCGGCCGTTCAGCGCCGGCACCCGGCCGTTCAGCGCGGCGGGCACCACCGCTCGAACCAGCGCACGGTGCGGTCGAGCCAGTCGACGAGGCCCGGCCCGCGCGGCACGTTGTGCGCGTCCTCCGGGTAGATCACGAGCTCGGTCGGCACGCCGCGCTCGCGCAGCGCCTCGTGGAACTCGATGGCCTGATCGGGTGGGGTGCAGCGGTCGTGCGCCCCGACGGTGAGCATCGTCGGCGTGGTGCAGTCCGCCACGTGGAACACCGGGCTGCGCTGCCAGTACAGCCCGCCGGGCACGTCCATCGCGTCGGCCAGGAAGCGCACGTCCCACTGGCCGATGTTCGACGTGAAGTGCTGGCTGTACCAGTTGGTGACCGGCGCGTTCGCGACCGCCGCCCGGAAGCGCTGCGTGCGGGTGACCAGCCACGCGGTCATGTAGCCGGCGTAGCTGCCACCGGTGACCGCCAGCCGGTCGGGGTCGGCGACACCCTCGGCGACGAGCACGTCGATGCCGGTGAGGAGGTCGTCGGTGTCGGCGCCGCCCATGTCGCCGTGGACGGCGTCGGCGAAGTCCCAGCCGTACCCGCACGACCCGCGAGGGTTGGGCAGGAGCACCGCGTAGCCGCGGTCGAGCAGCAGCGGCACGAGCGGCGTGCCGGTCGCGAAGCGGGGCCGGTACATCGCCACCGGGCCACCGTGCGGGTGGAGCACCAGCGGGTGCGGCCCCTCCCCCGCCGGGCGCACCAGCAGGCCCTCGATCTCCCGACCGTCCGGAGCGGTCCAGCGTCGGATCTCGAGCTCGGGCAACGCGGCGCGCAGCGCACGGGTGCCGTCGTGCGCGCTCGACCACACCACCCGCTCCTCCGCCCGGGCGTCGCCCCCGGCCGTGCGCACGTGCACCACGTACGGCGGCTCGTCCCAGCTCTCGGTGGTGGCCACGAACCCGTCGGGTGCGAGCGCGACCTCCGGCTGGCGGGGCCCGACGCAGGTGTGCGTGTCCCACAGCACCGTCACGACGCCCGACGCCGGGTCCACCTCGGCGACACGGGTGCGCATCCCGTGCACCCCGGACACCACGAGCACGTCGCCGCGGAACACGAGGTGCGTCGCGTCGAAGCCGAGATCGGGGCGCCACTGCGCGTCCGAGGCGAGGTCGACCACGACGAGCCGCCCGGCGACCAGCGTGCGGTCGGAGCACACCGCCTCGATGCACGCCGCCCACCGACCCGACGCCGACCCCGCGGGGATGCCGAGCTGGCGGTCGCTCGTCACGAGCGTGCGCTCGGCGCCGCTCCGATCGAGGAGCGCCACCCGTGCGCCGTACCAGGCGTCCTCGTCGGGCGTGTCGCTCACGACGGCCACGAACGCGTCGTCACCGGCCCACGCCGCCTCCCACACGCACGGCCCGGTCGCGGTGACGCAGGTGGCCACGCCCGTCGTCGCGTCGACGGTCCACAGCCGTCGCCAGTCGCCCTCCGTCGGGCTCGTGCGCACGTGCGGTTCCCAGCTCGCCACGGCGCGGCCGGGCGCGGGGAACGGCACCCGCCCCGACGCCATCGCGCCCGCGATCTGCGCGCCGTACCCGGCGACCGTGACGAGCACCTCGCGGCCGCTGGGCGACCACGCGAGCGTCTCGACGGTGCCCGGCAGGTCGGGGCCGTCCACCGGGTCGTGCAGGTGGCTCCGGCGGGCGAACGCCAGCCGGTGCAGACCGGGTTGGCGGCGGTCGGACGTGAACGCGAGCCGGCGACCGTCGGGTGACCAGCGACCCGCCCGCGTGCCACCCGGCCACGACCCCACCTCCACCGGCTCGCCACCCGCCAGCGGCACGACGCACAACCGCGACACGGCCGAGCCCTCGGGGCGGTCCTGACGGCTGCCGGTGAACGCCACGAGTTCGCCGCAGGATCCGGCATCGGGCGACACGTGCGGCGACACGTGCGGCGACACGTGCGGATCGGTACAGGTCACGATGCGGCCGCGGCCGGGTGCGTGCCAGCGGGCGAGCAGGGCCTCGGCAGCGACGCGCGGCGACGGGACGACGGGTTCCACGCCCGCGATCGTCGCACCGGCGCGGTCGCGGTGATTGGTCGGCGCGGACGACGTACCGACGCGACGTCAGTGCGTCGCGACGACCTCGACGGGTTCCCCCAGCGGGCGCCGGTCGTGGTACGCCGGACCGGCGAGCCACCGCGCCGCCACCACCAGGCACAGCATCACGGCGGTGGCGACCCCGTAGCTGACGCCGCGACCGTACGCGTCGTACAGCCAACCGGCCACGAGCGCGGCCACACCTCCGGTGAGCGTCTGCGCCCCACCCAGCAGCCCCTGAGCACCGGCCTGGCGATCGGCGGGGGCGACGAGCCCCACCGCCACGCCGGCGCTCGACACGGTGAGCCCGTCGGAGATCGCGTGCACCATCGACACGGCGAAGATCACCATGCCCGACGGCGCCGACCCGTAGGCGACCAGGAAGCACGCGCCGGCGAACAGCCCGAGCGTGCCGACCCGGAACGGCCCCACGCGTTGCGCGAGACGGCCGCCGACCGAGCCGAGGAAGAACATCGGCACCGCGAACAGCACGATCCCGAGGTTCGCGATCCAGTCGGCCGTGCCGAGGTCGTCGAGCACGATCGCCCAGAGCGCGTCGAAGGCGCCGATCATGTAGAACACGCCCGACCCGATGCAGACCGCCGAGACGTACGGTCGGTGGCGCAGCAGGTCGAAGGCGAAACGTGGTTCGGCCGGTCGGCCGGCCACGAGCGCACCGTCGGCGTGCACCTCGTCGCCGGCGGCCCCGCGGGCACCACCTTCCGCCACGGGCAGCCGAGCCACCAGCGGCGCGAACGCGGCCGTCACCGCCGCGATCGCGAGGAACGGCGCCCCGATCCCGAAGGGGTCGAGCAGCAGGACCGACAGCAGCGGGCCGGCTGCGAACCCGGCGACGTCGGCGGCGAGCAGGGTGCCGACGTTGCCGCCGAGGTTGGCGGGGTCGGCCACGATCACGATGCGACGCAGCGCGGGCAACGCCATCCCGGCGCCGAGGCCCATCACGAGTCGGGCCACGATCAGCACCGTCACCGTCGTGCCGACCGCCATCAGCACGAGGCCCACCACCTCGGCCAGGATGCCGAGCATCACGAGGCGCTTCGCGTGCCCGCGATCGGCCATCGGGGCGATCAGCACCTGGGCCAGGAACGAGGTGAAGAAGCCGACGGCCACGACGGCGCCCAACCACCCCGGCGAGATGCCGTACTCGTTGCGGAAGTCGTCGAGGACGGTGAACATCACCCCGTACCCGGCGGCGAAGGTGCCCGTGAGCGCGCCGCAGGAGAGCACGAGGCGGCGCGCGGACATGCGGTCGAACCTAGCGGTGGGCCGCGTCGACGATCGAGCGGGTTCGGTGCTCGACGTGCTCCACCAGCTCGGGGTGGGTGAGGATCCAGAACCGCACGTCGACGACGGCGTCGTGCACCTGGTCGGCCACCACCGACGGGTCGATGCCCGACATCGACGTCACCTGCGCGTTGGCGGCACGGGCACCCGGGTTGCGCTGCGGGTTGCGCAGCGCCTCGGGCCGGTTCCGCTGGCTCTGGAAGATGTTCGTGTTCACCACCCCGGGGCACAGCACGCTGACCCCGACCCGGCTGCCGGCGAGCTCGAGCGCGAGCGTCTCGCTGATCGCCACCACGGCGTACTTCGACGCGTTGTACGGACCGATGCCCGGCCAGGCCGTGAGGCCCGCCATCGACGCGGTGTTCACGACGTGGCCGCCGTCGTCGTTCGCGAGCAGCAGCGGCAGGAACGACTGCAGACCGTGCACCACGCCCCACAGGTTCACGTCGAGGACCCACTTCCAGTCGTTGAGCGTGAGCGAGGAGATCACCCCGCCGCCGCCGACCCCGGCGTTGTTGCACAGCACGTGCGCCGTGCCGAAGCGCTCGACCACCTGGTCCGCGAGCGCCTGCACCGAGGCCGAGTCGGCCACGTCGGTACGCACGCCCACCACGCCGAGCTCGGCCGCGGTCGCCGCCAGCGGCGCCTCCTCGACGTCGGCGATCACGACGTGCATCCCGGCGTCGCGGAAGCGCACCGCCATCGCCCGTCCGATGCCCGAGGCGCCTCCCGTCACCACCGCGACGCGACCGGCCAACTCCTCCATGATCCCCCCTCGTCAGTAGCGTTCGCGAGGTGACCGCACGACTGGTGTACGACGCCGACGAACTCCTCCGCGAGCACGAGTATGCAGCGCCGCACGTGGTGGCGGGGCACCGGATGCACGGCGGCATGCTCGCCGACGGCACCTACCAACCGCCGCGGGCCCTGGTGCGCGAGCCGGCGCTCGACGCGTGGACCGAGGCGCTGCGTGCCCGCGGCGGCGAACTGCTCGATGCCGACGCCTCGCTGCTGGGCGGCGTGCGACTGCCCACCGTCGAGCAGTCGCGTGTGCTGCTCCGCAACGGTCTCGGCGAGACGTTCTGGAACAGCCTCACGATCACCGGCAAGATCGAGGCCAAGGGCCGCCTGCTCGCCGAGATGACCTTCCCCGACCTGCAGCCGTACGTCGTCGACGACATCGGCGAGATGGCGATCGGGCATCTCGGCACGGGCCTCCTCTACGCGCACGGCATCGACGAGGGCGGCCTGCCCGACCAGGGCATCGGTGGTCACGACGTGATGTGGTTCGTGGCACGCGACCTCGCCTTCGGTGCCGGCGCGTACCCGGACGTGGAGCCGCCCGAGTCGATCGCCCGACCCGAGGCCGGTCGCCGGTTCGTGCCCGAGGTGGAGCCGGTGGTCGAGGGCATGCTGTCGCTGCTCGCGAACCTGCTGATCATCGAGTTCCGCGCCGAGATCGGCTTCGCCGCCACGCAGGCGATCCTGCGCACCCCCGATCTGTTCGTCGACCGGCGTGCCGAGGCCGAGCTCGCGGCCGAACTGGTGGGCCGGATCCGCGCCGACGAGGAGATCCACGTCCGGTCGCTTCGGCTCTACCTCGGCGAGCTGGCGAGCGTGCGGTTCCGCACGGTCGACGGCGGCGAGATGCCCGGCGACGAGGTGATCGGCCGGTTCTGGCACGGGCTGGTGCACTGGGCCACGGTGGAGCAACCGGCGCTCGCCGCGGCGCAGCAGCGCGAGCTCATCGCGGCGCGCATCGCCCGCCACCCCGACCCCGACCGCGTGCTGTCCGAGTTCGACCGCGCCGCCTGAGCCAGACTGGCGGCGATGGCACGCGAGCGGCTGCAGGACGTCGGCACGGACCCGGACGTCCGGTTCTCCTACGCGAACGAGCGCACGTTCCTCGCGTGGAACCGCACGGCGCTCGCGCTCGTGACCGCCGGCCTCGCCGTCACCCAGCTGCTGCCGCCGTTCGACGTGCCCGGTGGTCGACGCATGATCGGTCTGCCGCTGATCGCGCTCGGCACGCTCGTGTCGATCGCGAGCCTGCTGCAGTGGCGCCGCAACGAGCGTGCGATGCGGCTCGGCGAACCGTTGCCGCCGAGCGTGCTGCCCCGGCTCGTCGCGATCGTCGTGGCGGTGAGCTCGGTGATCGCACTGGTGCTCGCGGTGACCGGCGACCCGGAGGGTGTGTGACCGGTCCCGCGTCCGGTCCCACCGGGGCGACCGGCGCGACCGGCCCGACCGGTGACGCGTACGAGCGCGACCCCGGCCTCGCGGCCGAGCGCACCGAGCTCGCCTGGGGTCGCAGCGCGCTGTCGCTGTTCGCGTGCGGGGCGGTGCTGCTGCGCGGCGCGGAGAACGTGACCGGGCACGAGACGCAACCCGTGGTCGGACTCGTGGTGCTGCTGCTGGGTGGCGTGGTGTGGTCGGCCGGTGTGCCGCTCGCCCGGCAGCGGGCGCGGGCCTCGGTGACCGGCGCGCGACGCCCCGCACAGCTGCACGAGCTGCTCCCGATCGCCGTCGGCACCTCGCTCGTCGGCGTCGCCGCCCTGCTGATCGACCTGCTGTTCACCGGCTGACCGGTGCGTCAGCCGACCTGACGACCGGCGGACCCTGCGCCGGGTTCGTCGTCGGGCTGCACCACGCGCAGCGCGGGTGGCGCCGACGACGAGCCGTTCGCCGGACGGGGCTGCGCTGCCGGCGAGCGGCGCGGGGCGGGAACCGTGAGCAGCCACACGAGCACGACGCTGATCAGCTCGGGCAGGTGCGTGGCCTCCTCGGTGAGCGGCACCGCGCCGCGGGCGAGGTCCACCACGGCCGTGATCAGCAACCCGAGGCCGAGCACCATCGACACGGGCAGGACGGTGCGGGCCCGCGCCGGCCGGACCGCCACGACGAGCAGCGCCACGCCGTAGGCCACGCTGAACGCGCCGAGGTGGCGGGCGTCGTGGTTGTCGCTGTCGAACAGCGACGGCGCGGACAGCACGATCACCTCGAGCGCGATCACCATCAGCATCGCCCGCACGAACCCCCAGCGGCTGGCCCGGTCGGCGATCGCGTTGAGCTTCGACACCTGCCGCGACAGGTCGGGCATCTCGGGTGCGGGCTGCACCGAGAGCCGTCGGCGGCTGCCCTCGATCGCCACGGCGAACGCTCGGCAGTGCGCACAGCCGACGAGGTGCGCGTCGAGGGCCGACTCGTCGACGCCGGGGTCCTCGCCGTCGGCTCGCGCGGACACGGCGACCTGCCACTCGTCGCACGACGGGCCGAGGTTCATGCGGTCATGGTCGCACACCCACCGCCGTTGGTTCCCGCCGTTGGTTCCCGCCGATGTCACGCATCGATCACCCGACGCCTCCGTCGGCCCGACGTGCAGCCGTCCGATCACGCTCCCACACCGCGTCGCACCTGGTGGGGGGTGGTTCGGGACCTTCGTCACGTTCTGCCCCGGCGGTTGTCCATCGCCGCACGGCTCTGGCAGTGTGGTCGGCGTGGCCGCACCCGACGACCTCCGACCGTTGCTCGACGCCGCCCGCGAGGGCGACGATCACGCGGTCCGCGAGCTCGTTCGCCGCACCCAGCCGCTCGTGTGGCGGCTCTGCAGCGCGCTCGGCTCGGCCGGCGAGGTCGACGACCTCGTGCAGGAGACCTACCTGCGCGCGCTGCGCTCGCTGCCGTCGTACCGCGGTGACGCCCCGGTGCGGTCGTGGCTGCTGTCGATCGGCCGCCACGTGTGCGCCGACCACGTGCGCCGACGCACCCGCCAGCGACGCCTGGTCGAGCGGATCACCCGCTCCACCTCCGTGCCGTCGGGTGACGTCGCCGGCGGTGCCGACGCCGACGCGCTGCACGAGTTCGTCGGCGCACTGGGCGACGACCGTCGCGAGGCGTTCGTGCTCACGCAGATCGTGGGGCTCTCCTACGAGGAGGCGGCCGACGTGGTCGGCTGTCCGATCGGCACCATCCGCTCTCGCGTCGCCCGCGCCCGTCTCGACCTCGTCGACGCCCTGCGGCGAGCGGACGCGGTGTGAACCGCACCGCCGCGCCCGCCCCCGTCGCCGCACTGCGTGCCGTCGCGTCCAGTGTCATCGCGTCCGGCGTCGCCGCCGCCTTGCTCGTGGCCGTCCTCGCCGCGTGCGGTGACGGCACGTCGTCCACGGGTGGTGGCATCGCCGCGGGCTCGCTGTCGCCGGCTGCCGAGCGCGGTCGGCGGATCGCGTCGGAGTCGGGGTGTCAGGCGTGCCACGGCCGGGCCTGGGAGGGCGGGGCCGGTCCGGCGCTGATCGGACTCGCCGGTTCCACCGTCACGCTGCGCGACGGCACCACGGTGGTGGCCGACCGCGACTACCTGATCCGTTCGATCGCCGACCCGTCCGTCGAGGTGAGCGGCACCTGGTCGATGAAGATGCCGCCGAACCAGCTCACCGACGAACAGGTGGCCGACGTGGTTGCGTTCGTCGAGGCGCTCGCCGAGCCCGCCGGCTCAGCCGGCTGACCCGGACGTTCCGGCGGCCACCCCCGCAGCCGGCCGCGGCACCCCGCGCACCAGACGCAGGATCCCGAGCACCGAGGCGGACAGGGCGGCGAGTGCAACGACGGCCGCAGCCACCGTGGCCGCGCGATCGAACCAGAACGGCGCCGACGTCGGCAGCACGGCGCGACGCACCACCTCGATGCGGATCGCTGCCCACAGCACCACACCGACGGCGGCGACGACGGTGAGCGAGCGGACGGTGAACACCGACCAGCGGCGCCACCCCAGCGCGACGGCGCACAGCGCGAGTGCGGCCGCCGGCACCGCCCAGTGCGACCAGGGCGGACCGGTCTCGCCCGGCAGCGACCACGTCTGCCACAGGCCCACCACCAGCGCGAGCGCTGCAGCGGCCGCCGCGAGCAGCACCGGGCCGCGGGCACGGCCACGGCCGGTCACGAGCGTTCCCACCGCGACCAGGGCCGCGACGAACGCCCCGAGGACGCTCGGCACGATCGACGGCGGCGCCATCCACCTCGACACGACCGCGATCTCGACCGCGATCCCGTCGACGGTGATGGGGATCACCTGGTCCAGGATCTGGTCGCCCGGACCGAGCCCGAGCGGCGGCGTCTCCTGCATCCAGTGGGTGCGGTGGTCGTGCCACGCGTAGCGACCGTCGTCGTCGACGACCTCCCACACGGGCGCGGCGTCCGCGTCGGCCTCGGCCGGCGGCCGGGTGCGGGAGTAGCGGTCCTGGTTGTAGAAGTACGCGGGTGACCGCACGTTGACGCTGACGGTGCCGTCGGCCGCGAAGGTGAGGTACGGCTCGCCCTCGTAGCCGGGCACGGTGACCTCGCGGCCGCCGGCGTCGAGCTCGATGAACGCGTCGCCACCGATGATCGTCACCTCGATCCCGTCCACCTCGAACCCGTCCACCTCGGGCGTGATCGACACGATCTCGCTGCGGTAGTCGGTGGGCCGCGGCGGGTCGGCGAACGCCGGTGCCGCGGGCACCACGCCGAGGAGTGCACCGGCCAGCAGGGCGCGGGCCACGCGGGCCGTGCGGGCAACCCGTGCGACGCGGGCGACCTTGGTCCCGGGTCGACGGGACCTCGGCCCGGTCCGCCGAACGGGTGTGACCGACACCATGGCGGACGACCGGGAACCCCGGGTGTCCGTGTGACGACCTCGTGTGCAGCTCATCGCGGCACCGCAGTCGTCATCCCGGCACCCCGTGGACACAGGAGAACACCATGCACCGTCACATGCACCGTCACATGCACCGTCACATGCACCGTCACATGCACCGTCACATGCACCGTCACTCGTTCCTCAGGATCGGCGCCGCCGTCGGACTCGCGGCCGGCCTCACCCTCGCCGCGTGCGGCGACGACACCGACGAGGGCGACGCCGGGACCGGTGGGGCCGTCGAGATCGAGGGTGCCTGGGCCCGGACCAGCCCGATGATGGCCGAGGCCGGCGCTGCCTACTTCACGATCACCAGCCCCGTCGACGACGCACTCGTCGGCGCCAGCGTCGACGCGTCCGTCGCCGGCGTGGTGGAGATGCACGAGACCCGGATGGTGGAGACCGACATGACGGCCACGACCATGGAGGGCGGCACCGTGGAGGGCGGCACGGACGGCATGGGCGACGGCATGGGCGACGGCATGGGCGAGATGGAGATGGTCCCCGTCGAGCGCATCGAGCTGCCTGCCGGCGAGGCCATCGCGCTGAAGCCCGGCGGCCTGCACCTGATGCTGCTCGACCTGCCCGACCCGCTCGAGCTCGACGAGACGTTCACGATCACCCTGACGCTCGAGAACGCCGGCGAGCAGCAGGTCGAGGTGACCGTCCGCGACGAGGCACCGTGATCCGGACCGCGACACACCCGACACCGCGGGGTGTCCGATGACGGGCCGTTGCCGCGGCACGCTGCTCGCGCTCCTCGCGCCCGCCGCCCTCTGGCTCGCCGCGTGCGGGTCGGGGGGCGGTGGCGCGTCCGCGCTGCCGTCGATCGACCTGGTCGCGCTGGAGACCGGCGCCGAGGTCGATGCGGCGTCGATCGGCGGACCGGCGATCGTGAACCTGTGGGCCACCTGGTGTGCGCCGTGCCGGGCCGAGATGCCGGCGTTCGAGCAGGTGTCGACGGAGTTCGACGGCGTGCGGTTCGTGGGGGTGAACCAGGGCGACGACGGCGACGCCGCCGCCGAGTTCCTCGACGAGGTCGGCGTCACCTTCGACCAGTACCTCGACCCCACCGGCGAGCTCACCGACGCGCTGTCCGTCGTCGGACTGCCCGCCACGTTCGTGATCGACGCCGACGGCGTGGTGGTCGAGGTCCACAGGGGAGCGCTCGACGCGGACGGGATCCGCGAGCTCGCCTCGCTCGTCGACGCCGGCGCCTGATCGATCCGCACCCGCCCGTCCGTCAGTCGAGGACCGTCAGGATGAAGGTCGCGTCGGCGTTGGTGGAGCACTCACCCTCGAACACGCCGGGGGTGGTGAACCGGTAGGTGAGCGTGCTCCCGGCGATGACGTAGAACGTGCCGATCGTGTGGCTCTTGACGTCGTCGTTGACGATGCGGATCGTGTCGCCCACGTTCGCGGTGAGCGACGACGGCATGATCCCCGGGTCGATCCCGGCAGCGATGTCGTCGGCCGTCCCCTCCGGGATCGTGTAGTCGAAGGTGTACGGCCCGGGCACGGTGGTCACCGGCGTGGCCTCGAGGCGATCTCCTCCGCCGCACGCGACCGGCACCACCCCGACGAACGCGAGCGCACCGACCAGGGCCGCGGAGCGAGCAGTGGACAGGTGGGAGCGACGCGACCCCGACGATCCGGTGCGCCGGCTCACGACGTGGCCCCGCGGGTGTCGATCTCGTCGAGGATCACCTCGAGGTCGGCCGCGACGTCGTCGCCCTGCACCCCGAAGGGCCAGGTGAGCAGCAGGTCGCCCTGGTCGTCCACCAGGAACATCGACCCCGTGTGCGACACCTCGACGTCGCCGTCGTCGCCGGTGGTGACCGAGTAGGAGGCACCGAAGGCGTCCGCCACTCGGCGGAGCGCGTCGGGATCCTCCGTCCGCAGTGCGTGGGCGTCGTCGACGAAGCTCTGGACGTACCCCGTCAGGATCTCGCCGGTGTCGCGGTCGGGGTCGACGGTGGCCATCGCGAGGTCGATCCGGTCGGCGTCGTCACCCAGGTCGGTGAGCGCCGACTTCAGCAGCGCCAGCGAGGTGGGGCAGACGTCGGGGCACGAGGTGTAGCCGAAGTAGGCCACGAGCAGTCCGCCCGGCTCGGCGCGGAACTCGAACGGCGCACCGCCGTTGGCCGCATCGTCGAGCGCGACGACGTCGACGGGTTGCGCGGCCGACGGTCGGAAGCCCACGAGCTGGTGGGCCGGTTCGTCGTCACCACAGGCGGCGAGCGACGCCACCGCCAGCGGCGCGAGCAGCGCGGCGACCAGCGTCGAGGGGCGGGCGCGGAGGGGCACGGGTCTCACGAGTCGAAGGGTAGGAAGCCCGTCGGGCATGCTCACAGGGTCGAACGACCCGTCACGACGGTTCCCGGGAACCGTTCGCCGGTCGTGCGCCACGCGTCACACGCGCCGGCCGTCCGGTGCGGCGACGGCCTGGTCGAAGGGGGAGGTTCCATGTCAGCACCGTTCGAGCTCCCACGTGCGGAGCCCGGTGACGCCGGGTTCGATCCCGCGCGCCTCGCTCGGATCGACCGCCACCTCGACGCGTACGTGCACGACGGGCGACTCGCCGGCTACCAGCTCGCGGTGGCCCGCGGTGGCTCGCTCGTCCACACCGCCCTCGGCGGACATCGTGACCGCGAGCAGGGCCTGCCCGTCACCGAGGACACGATCTGGCGGATCTACTCGATGACCAAGCCGATCACCGCCGTCGCCGCGCTGGCCCTCTGGGAGGAGGGCCGCTTCGAGCTGAAGGACCCGGTGAGCCGCTTCCTGCCGGAGTTCGCCCGGCCGATGGTGTGGCGGTCGGGGTCGGTGACGAACCCGGTGCTCGACCCGGCCACCGAACCGATGCAGCTGTGGCACCTCATGACCCACACGGCCGGGCTCACCTACGGGTTCATGTTCGCCCACCCCGTGGACGAGCTGTACCGCCGCGGCGGCTTCGAGTGGGGCGTGCCGCCGGGCGCCGACCTGGCCGCGCTGTGCGAGCGGCTCGCCGAGCTGCCGCTGCTGTTCCAGCCGGGGTCGGAGTGGAACTACTCGATGGGCCTCGACGTGCTCGGCCGGGTGATCGAGGTGGTGACCGGCGAACCGCTCGACGTCGCGCTGCGGCGGCTGGTGCTCGACCCGCTCGGCATGCACGACACCGGCTTCCACGTGCCCGAGGCCGACCACGACCGTCTGGCGATGCTGTACGGCGCCGCGCCGGGCTCGGGGCTCGCGGTGCGGCTCGAGGGAGCGGCCACCGCGGCCACACGGCCTCCGGCGGCGCTGCTCGGCGGTGGCGGCCTGGTGAGCACGACGGCCGACTACCTGCGCTTCGCCGAGATGCTCCGCCGGCGCGGTGAGCTCGACGGGGTGCGCATCCTGTCGCCGCGCACCGTGGCGTACGCCGCGTCCAACCACCTGCCGGGCAACGCCGACCTCACCGCGTTCGGACGGCCGCTGTTCAGCGAGACCACCTTCGACGGCGTCGGGTTCGGGCTCGTCGGATCGGTGACCATCGACCCGGTCACCGCGAAGGTGCCCGGCTCGGTGGGCGACACCGGGTGGGGTGGTGCGGCGAGCACGACGTTCTGGGTCGACCCGGTCGAGGACCTCAGCGTCGTGTTCATGACCCAGCTGCTGCCGTCGAGCACCCACCCGATCCGCAGCGAGTTGAAGCAGCTGGTGCACCAGGCGCTCGTCGACTGATCCGCACCCTCGTCGCGCACCCGCACGCACGTGCACGACGCAGGACCACCGCCCGACCAGACCGGGACTCAAGACCTTGTCGTCCGCCGTGGCGGAGCGCACACTGTGGTCATGACCATCAAGCGTGTGATCATCCCCGTCGACTTCTCCGAAGTCTCGATCGCCGCCGTCGACCTCGGACGCTGGCTCGCCGGCCGTTCCGCTGTCGCCCCCGGACGCCTCGAACTCGTCGCCGTCACCACCCCGCGGTACGCGAAGGTGACCGCCGCCGCGCTCGACTCGCTCGTACGCGACCACGACCTCCCCACCGAGGGTGTCGAGACCCGCGTGATCGAGACCGACAGCGACGACATCGAGGGCAAGCTCGTCGAAGCCGTCCTCGCCACCCCCGACGCCCTCTGGTGCATCGGCAGCCACGGCCGCACGGCCCTCGGCGAGCTGATGTTCGGCAGCGTGAGCGCCGAGCTGGTGCGCGACGCCGAGGTGCCGATCGTCGTGGTCGGCCCGCACGCCACGGTGCGCGACGACGCATCGGTGCTCGCGGTCGCCGTCGACGGCACCGACCTGTCCGCCACCATCGTGCCCGCCGCCGTCGCGGTCGCCGAGGCGCTCGGCCTGCGGATCCGCCTGCTGCAGGTGGGCCGCAGCCACGTGCCCGAGGACGCCGCCGACACGAACTACCTCGCCGGCCTGGCGCACCACCTGCCCGACCCCGAGCACGCCGACTACGACACGCTCTACGGCGAACCGGGCGAGGCGCTCGAGAGCTACGTCGAGCGCACCGACGACGTCGCGATGCTGGCGATGGCCACACGCGGCATCCCGGCCGGTGCCCGGCTCTCGGTGCCCAGCACGGCGATGCGCGTGATGCGCCACGTCGGGGTGCCGGTGCTGATGCTCCACCCGCGCGACGCGGCCGAGCGGCCCGGCGCCGACGTGCGCGACGGTCACGTGCTCGACCTGCGGGCACGGGTCGTCGTCGGCATCGACACCCACCAGGCGTCGAAGCCCGCCGTCGACTGGGCGGCGGCCGAGGCGGCCCGGCGCGGCGCCGTGCTCCAGGTGGTGCACACCTGGCACATCCCGGTGACGGCCGGCAGCATGTACGGCTACCCGATCTGGCCCGACATCGAGGCGTGCCGCACGGCCGCCCTCGACGAGGTCGCGGCGACGGCCGCCGTGGTGCACGAGACGTACCCCGACCTGCTCGTCGAGACGATCGTGGCCGAGGGCGGCGCCGTGCAGGCGCTGACCGAGCAGAGCCACGGCGCCGAGCTCGTGGTGGTGGGTCGCCACCACCACGGCCGGATCGCCACCCTGCTCGCCGGGTCGACCAGTGAGGGTGCCGCCAAGCACGTGGCCTGCCCGCTCGTGATCGTGCCCTGCGACGACCCCGACGACGTCTCCTAGCCTGGACCGATCGATCACCTCCGCCTCGATCACCGCGATCACCACGTCCTCCGCACGGCCCGCCGGCCCCCCGACCCCGGACCGACACGAGCCGACGGACACCGGGCCGTCACCCAGGTGACGGCCCGGTGCGCGCGTCGACTCGGGGCCGCGGTCGCACTGGCGGCGCTGGTGCTCGCCGCCTGCGGCGAACCCGCCGAGCGCGACGTCGCGCCCACGACCACCAGCACGACCACCACCCCGGCCACGACGACCCCGGCCACGACGACCCCGGCGACGACGACCCCGGTCACGACGGCGCCGGACGGCGGGGCGATCAGCCCGGCGGACGTGTCGACGATCGGCGGTGCGGCGGCCGGGGGGACCGCCGCCGCGCGGGTCGATCCGCCGCCGCCCACCACGTGCGAACGCATCGCCGCCGCGGTCGACGGACGACGTCTCGGGGACGCACTCGACGTGCAGCCCGAGGTGCAGCTCGAGGTGCAGCTCGAGGTGCAGGTGGTGGTGCACAGCGCCACCTGGTCCGCCACGACGGCCGTGCTGCAGGTGGCCACCCGAACCGGCGATCGATGGACGTGCGGTCCGGCGATGGAGGCCCGGCTCGGGCGTGCCGGCACCCGCCCGCTGCTCGAACGGCGCAGCGGCGACGGCACCACCCCGGCCGGCGTGTTCCCGCTCGCCACGATGACCGCACCCGACGGCAGCCGGTTCTCCTTCTTCGGCAACGCACCCGACCCGGGCGTCACCGCCGGCGCGTACCGGCGGGTGCAGCGCGGCGACTGCTTCGGCGCCACCCCGAACACCCCCGGCTACGGGCACCTCCGCTTCGACACCTCGTGCCCCGGCCCCGACGACGAGTACCTGCCGCGCTTCGTGGAGGCCTACACGAACGCCGCGCTCATCGGCGCCAACATGGAGCCCGACGTGTCGGGCGACGAGCCCGGTGAGATCCCCTACGCGTCGGCGATCTTCCTGCACCGCCACTCGTACGTGAGCAGCCGCAGCGGCCCCAGCGGCCCGACGAAGCCGACGGCCGGCTGCGTGTCGCTCGCCCAGACGGACCTCACGGCCGTGCTGCTCGCGATGACACCGGACACGGTGTTCACGATCGGGCCGACCGACTGGCTGCTCGCCGAGGCCTGAACCCACGTCCCATCATGGCTCACCCCGCGGTGTCCGGTGCCCCGACCCCGTCGCTCCCCTCGCCGCTCCCCTCGCCGCTCCCCCCGCCCGCACCCCCGGACACGGCGGCCCACACGGCGTACAGCGGGTCGCCCGGGGTGCCCGCGGGCGTGCACAGCGCCGCCATCGGTTCGTCGTAGCCGCCCGCCAGTCGGAAGTAGCGGCCGACGGTGTGGCAGCGCTGCTCCTCGGTGATCGCGAGCCAGCCGCGGATCACCTTCGTCGGGAAGCAGCGGTTCGAGAAGGTGCACACGACGAGCCCACCGGGACGCACCACACGCGCCACCTCGCGGAGCACGTCGATCGGGCGGACCAGGTAGTCGATCGACACGCAGCACGTGGCCGCACCGAAGCGGTCGTCGGGGAACGGCAGGTGGGGGTCGGCGTTCAGGTCCTGGACGACGTACGCCCGTGCCTGGCGGTTGGCGCGCAGCTCGCGCTCGTTCATGCCGAGCACCACGAGCTCGCTCGGGGGCGTCAGGAAGTGCGACACCCACGACGACATCAGGTCGAGCACCGCACCGGCACTGTCCTCGCCGTCGATGCCGAGCTGCCGGTAGAGCCGGCCGACGGTCTGCACGGCGCGGTCGTCGATGTGGGTGACGAAGCGATCGGGCTCGTAGAACACCTCGTCGGGCGATTCGTCGACGCGGGTGAAGAACCCGATCGGGAAGTCGTCGTGCGGGTCTGGTTCGGGTCCGGGCTCGGGCCGGCCGTCGACAGCGTCCATCGGCCCATTGTCGCGGGCCGGCGTGGCCACCGACGTGACCGCCGGCGTGCGACCGCGCCCGTGGCCCACGGGATACGGTTCGCACGCGACGGTGCGGGGGGCGCCGGCGAGCAGAGGGGTGCACCATGACCAGACCACCGGTGTCCGACTGGGCGCGTGACTACGACATCTTCGATCCGGACTACGTGGTCGACCCGTACCCGGTGTGGGACGACCTCCGCAGCTCGTGCCCGATCGCACGCAGCGAGCGCTGGGGAGGGTCGTGGATGCCGACGACCTACGCCGACGTCGACGCCATCGCGCACGACGTCGCGCACTTCTCCTCGATCGACGTGGGGGTGCTCAACGCCAACGGCGACACCGGCGAGGAGCTGCCGATCTCGGCCGGCGGGATCCCCGTGCTGCCGCCCATCTCGGTCGACCCGCCGCTGCACACCTGGACGCGACGGCTGATGCTGCCGTGGTTCTCACACCGCCGGGTCGAGGAGCTGGAGCACGTCACGCGCGACCTCTGCCGCTCGCTCGTCGAGCGACTGGCGCCGAACGGCACCGCCGACGCCGCGGCCGACTACGCCCAGCAGATCCCGGTGCGGATCATCTCGCGGGTCCTCGGCGTGCCCGAGGACATGAGCGACACGTTCACCGGATGGGTGCGCGACGTGCTCGAGTTCGCCCACGACGAGCGGCGACGCGAGGCCGCCTCGCAGGCCGTGGGCCTGTACCTGTTCGAGCAGGTGCAACGACGCAAGACCGATCCCGGCGACGACCTCATCAGCGAGTTGCTGCACACCGACGTCGACGGCGGCGAGATCTCCGACGAGATCGTGCTCGGCATGGCTGCGCTGACGCTGGTGGCCGGCGTCGACACCACGTGGTCGGCGATCGGGTCCGCGCTGTGGCACCTCGCCACGCACCCCGACGACCGTCGGCGGCTCGTCGCCGAGCCCGAGCTGATGCCGACCGCGACCGAGGAGCTGTTGCGCGCCTACTCGCCGGTCACGATGGGACGGGTCGTGGCCGCCGACGTCGAGGTGAACGGCTGCCCGATGCGCCAGGGCGACAAGGTGCTGCTCAACTTCCCGGCGGCGAACCGTGATCCGGCGGCCTTCGAGCGGGCGGACGAGGTGGTGCTCGACCGGACCCACAACCGCCACCTCGCCTTCGGCGCGGGCATCCACCGGTGTGCGGGTTCGAACCTCGCCCGGATGGAGGTCCGCGTCGCGGTCGAGGAGTGGCTGCGGGCGATCCCCGAGTTCCGGCTCGCCGACGGCGCGGAGGTGGTGTGGGCCGGCGGTCAGGTGCGAGGGCCGCGTCACGTGCCGGTCGTGTTCCCCCGCTGACCGCGCTCGACGACCGTCAGTCCGGGGTGACCGTCAGTCCGGGGTGACCGTCAGTCCGGGGTGACCGTCGGGTACGTGCGCAGTTCGATGCCGTGGCCGTCGGGGTCGCGCACGTAGATCCCCGTGCCGATGCCGCGTGCCCCGTACAGCGGCTTCGGTGGTGCCACCTCGCCGAACCGGCCCGACGCGGCGAGCTCGGCGAGGTCGACGTCGTCGACGACGAGCGCCACGTGGTCGACGTTGGTGCCGTCGACGGGACCGAGCTGGAGGTCGATGATCGTGTCGGCGGTGACGCGCACGGAGACGAACGGGGCCTCGCCGCGACGCCACTCCTCGAGGCGCACCACCTCGAGGCCGAGCAGGTCGCGGTACCACGCGACCGATCGCTCCATGTCGGTCACCCGGAACACCACGTGGTCGAGCTCGCGGACGCGCACGTGGCCAGTCTGCCGGACGCGACACCGCGTGCGAGGTCGTACCGCTCGATCCGACCGTCGTTGACACCGAACACGCGTTCGTGCTCAGCTGGCCACGTGCACGGCGCGCCGCACCCCACCCTCCAGCCACGCCTCGAACCGCGCCACGACGTGCAGCCGCAGGTGCCGAGCGATCGCCCGCTGCACGAGGTGGCGTTCTGCGTGCTCGACCTCGAGACCACGGGCACCGACCCGTCGTGGGACGAGATCACCGAGATCGGGGCGATCGTCGTGCAGGGCGGCGAACGGCAGCGCACCTTCCACTCGCTCGTCGCACCGGGGCAGGTCGACGCGCTGCTGCCGTCGCTGCTGGAGTTCCTCGGCGACACGGTGCTCACCGGCCACAACGTCGGTTTCGACGTGCGCTTCCTCAACGCCGCGCTGGGCCGCACCGAACGCACGTTGCTCGACCCGACCGCCGTGGTCGACACGATGTACCTCGCCCGCGCCCTGTTGCGCGACGACGTCGACGACTGCCGGCTCGGCACGCTGGCCGAGCGGTTCGGCTTCGAGCACCGGCCGACGCACCGGGCGTTCGAGGACGCGGCCGCCACCGTCGACCTGCTGCACCTCCTGATCGAGCGCGCCTGGGGGTTCGGTGCCACCACCCTCGACGACCTCCACGAGCTCCCCAAGCTCGCCGGGCACCGCTGGGCGGCGAAGCTGCGACGCACGGAACGGCTGCCACGACGCGCCGGGGTGTTCACGTGCCACGCCGGCGACGGCCGCGTGGTGTGGGTGGGTGCGGCCGACCTGCTGCGGCGCGACATGCGGGCGATGTTCGCCCGCACCGGCACGAGCGTGCACGCGTCGGTGCTGCGCGACACCGAGACGTGGCGGGTCGTGGAGCTCGACGATCCCCTGGCCCGGGCCGTCGCGGTCGAGCGTCTGCTGCACCGGCACCGGCCCCGACCGCAGCGCGGGTCGGTGACCGGCGACCGCGCCGCCCACGTGCTGGTGGTGCCCGGCCGGAGCGGGTGGCGGGCCCGGGCGAGCCGCGTGCCCGTGGCCGGCGCTCATGCGCTCGGACCGCTGCCCGACCGGGCCGACGCCGCGGCCGCAGCGGTGGCGCTGCAGCGGCTCGCCCAGCAGGGCGTGTCAGCTGACGAGGTGCTGGCGTGGGTGGCCGACGGCTCGGCCCCCGACCGGCTGCACGATCCCGCCGCGCTCCACGACCCGGTCGCGGCGGCGCTCCTCCGACGCGACCGCGACGCGCTCCACCGTCTCGTCGAGGTGCACGGCGTCGTCGCGCACCACCGCTGCCTCGGCCTGTTCGACGTGCCCGGTCTCCCCGACCCGGCTGCGACCCTGCCACCGCCCACGGACGCGCTGCCGCTCGACCTGCTGTCGGAGGTGCTGCTCCTCGCCGAGCACCCCGAGCACCGGTCGGCAGCCGGCACCGGCGATCACCGGCGCGCCGCCGGCTGATCAGGCGATCGCGCGGAACCGCACCGGCACGCTGTCGAGGCCGAGCACGAAGTTGCCGCGGCGCCACGGCAGCGGCGCGTCGGTGGTGAGCTCGAGGTCGTCGAGCCGGCGCAGCAGCTCCTCGAACAGCACGCGCAGCTCCAGCCGTGCGAGCGGCGCACCGAGGCAGTGGTGCCGGCCGTAGGCACCGAACGCGACGTGCTCGTTCGGCGTGCGGCGGATGTCGAACCGGAACGGGTCGGCGAACACGGATTCGTCGCGGTTCGCGCTCGGGTAGAGCAGCAGGATCCGGTCGCCCTCGCGCACCTGCTGGCCGTGCACCTCCACGTCGGCCGTGGCGGTGCGGTTCATGTTCCGCACCGGCGTGGCCCACCGCAGCATCTCCTCGATCGCGGTCGGCATCAGCGACGGGTCGGCGCGCAGCGCGGCGAGCTGATCGGGGTGCTGCAGCAGCGCGGCCACGCCTGCGGAGATCACGTGCCGCGTGGTCTCGTCGCCCCCCACGAGGACGAGCATCGTCTCGAACACGAGGTCGACGTCGGACAGCGGGTCCTCGCCGTCACGCGGGTTCACCACGAGGCTGATCAGGTCGGCGGCCTCGCTGTGGCGACGCTCGTCGATCTTCACCGTGATGTACTCCCACCACTGGCGCACCGCCTCGACCACCTCGTCGCGGATCTCCGAGCCGCCCGTGGCGAACAGGTCGCTCCAGTGCAGCAGCTGGTGGTGGTCGTCCTCCGGCAGGCCCATCAGCTCGCCGATCATGTACATCGGCAGCGGCGTCGCGAGGTCGCGCACGACGTCGCACTCGCCGCGGTCGGCGACCGCGTCGATGAGCTGGTTCACCTTCGCCCGCAGGTACGGCTCGTGGTCCTCCACGCGTCGGCGGGTGAACCCGGCACTGATGAGCCGCCGACGGCGCGTGTGCTCGGGTGGGTCGAAGTTGATCATCGACGGCACCGAGCTCTCGGGCCGCGACCCCTTGCCGCTGCAGAACGTGCGCCAGTCGCGGCTCATCCGCATCACGTCGGCGTGGGCGGCCGCGCCCCAGATGCCCACGGAGTCGTCCCAGTACATCGGGGCCTCGGAGCGCATCCAGGTGGTGAGCTCGTCGAAGTTCGCGTAGAAGTCCTCGGAGAGCAGCTGGATCTCCGGGCGCGTCGGGTGCTCGGGGGTGCGGGTGCCCGCCCGGTCGAAGGTGACACGGAAGTCCTGGTACTGCTCGTCGGTGCCCGGCTCGGTCATGGCGCGAGTCTCACACCCGTGCGCCGCCGGCATCGCAGCGTGCGCCACGGCGCATCGGGCCCGGGCAGGGGTCTCGGGCGACGGGCCCGGGCAGGGGTCTCAGACGACGGGCTGGTGGCGGCCGACCGAGGGCGGCTGCAGCAGCAGTCGCTGGCGCGGGCTGCAGCGGTCGAGCACGTCGGAACCCCAACCCGTGTACTCGCTCCAGCAGAGGTGCCCGGGCGCGTACTTGTACAGCAGCGCCAACCGCTCGTGCTCGGCGCGCCACGGCAGGGTGCCGTGGGTGAGCGCCTCGGTGAACACCACCACGTCGCCGGCCTTCAGCGGCACCGAGACCACGAGGTCGTCCACGCCGTGCGGGTGGGAGAACGCCGCCTTGTGCGATCCGGGGATGCAGCAGAACCCGGCGCCCTCCGGGTGGTCGACGAGCGCCCACATCACCGCGACGAGACCGTGGTGGGTGCGGTTGCCACGCGCCACGTAGTACTGGGCGGGGTCGAACGGTGTGCCGCCGCCGTGCAGGCCGAGGCCGGTGGTGCCGGGCAGCATCTGGATGCCGTAGCTGTGATCCAGCCGCACGTTCGGGCCGCAGAGCTCGCGCACGACGTCGAACACCGCCACGTGGTCGATGAGCCACCGCAGTTCCGGGGCCGCAGCGAGGAACCCGCTGAAGCGCTGCGACGCGACGGTGGTGCCGGCGACCGGGCGGTCGAGCTGGGCACACACGTCGCGCAGCAACTCGACGACGTCGGCGGCGAGCGCGTTCCGTCGCACGAGGAACCCCTGCAGGTCGAACCGATACCGTTCAGCATCCGTCAGGGTGGCCACGTGGAGTGACTGTAGACGGGGGTCGCGAGATCCAGCTGGTACCGTCAGCCGCGATGTCCGAGCGCGACGCCTGGCCGATCACCGACCGCGACGCCTTCCAGGCGATGGTCCGGAAGTGGATCACCGCGAACTGGTCGGTGTCGATCACCGTGCGCCAGTGGTGGGACCGCCTCGGCGGCGCCGGCCTCACCGTGCCCACGTGGCCCACCCCGCTGGGCGGGCTCGGTGCCACCACCACGATCCAGGGCGTGATCGAGCAGGAGCTCGGACGCATCGGCACCATCGCCCCGCCGCTGTCGGGCGTCGGCGTGCACCTCGTCGGTCCGGTGCTCCGGCAGTTCGGCACCGACGACCAGCGCGAGCGGTTCACGCACGCGATCGTGCGCGGGACGTCGAACTGGTGCCTGCTGTTCGACGAGCCCGACGGTGCCGACCCCACGTCGATCACCTCGACCGCGACCCGCGAGGGGTCCGGCCCGTGGTCGGTCGACGCGGTGAAGCTCACCTCCGGCGCGGAGGCGGCCGACCTCGGGCTGCTGCTGGTGCGCACCGGGGGCGACGCCGGCAGCCGCGAGGGTCTCACCTGCGCAGTGCTCGACCTCGACCAACCGACGGTGAACGTGCAGACCCTCTCCACCGGCGGCTCGCTGGTCGTGTGCCGCGGGGCGTCGATCGGTGCCGATGGAGCCGTCGGCGTCGTCGGCGCCGTCGGCGAGGGATTCGCCGTCGCGCAGACCGTCCTCGCCCACCGGCAGACCACGCTGGCCGGCCGCATCCGTCGCGGCCTGGTGGAGGTGGTCGCCGGCGAGCGTGCCGGCAACCTCGATCGCACCACGGGCGACGTCCTCACCCGGACCAAGGCGGCGCCACCGCCGCCCACGGAACGCCGCCGGCGGCCGTGAGCCCGGCCAGGCCGGTCGCTCCCGTCGTCGCACCGGACGCACCGGACGCACCGGACGCGCCGGTGGTCGCAGTCGTCGGGCGCGGCCGGATGGGCACGGCGCTGGTGGCGGCGATGCCGGACTGGCGCGGCCCGTTCGGGCACGGCTTCGACGGCACGATCACCGAGGCCGACGGCCGCACGCACCGAGCCGACGCCGTGGTACTGGCCGTGCCCGACGCACGCATCGCCGAGGCGGCCTCGGCGCTCGCGACGAGCGACGCGGACCCGCCGATGCTCGTCGGGCACACCGCCGGCGCGATCGGCCTCGACGTGCTCGCACCGCACGAGCGCTTCGGCGTGCACCCGCTGATGACGGTGCCCGCGACGGGTGCCGACTTCCGGGGTGCCGGCGCCGCCGTGGCCGGTTCGTCACCACGCG